>Ga0209408_1000838_pt1 | contig 21432 bp, 19 predicted proteins | sample AD_UKC107_MetaG_FD_184422 | JGI IMG/M metagenome (GOLD analysis project Ga0209408, IMG submission 184422) | Active sludge microbial communities of municipal wastewater-treating anaerobic digesters from Hong Kong - AD_UKC107_MetaG (SPAdes)... | ecosystem: Engineered > Bioreactor > Anaerobic >... | reverse complement strand
GCGGTATCCTCGGTGAGCTTCACCAGCTGGCTGATCTTTACCTTCGTACTCTGCGTGGTTCTCTACCGCTCAGGAGCCAGACCCAGGCGGTGGGTGTTCTTCCTTCTGCTCACCAGCATCATCGCCGCAGCCACACCCTGGGCATGGAACCTGCTGAGACCCTATCAGCAGTCCAGGCTCACCACGTTCATGAACCCCGAATCAGATCCATACGGAACGGGCTGGAACGTTATACAGTCCAGAGTTGCCGTGGGCTCCGGGGGTTTCAACGGGCAGGGTTTCCTCAGGGGAGCGCAGAACGAGCTGGCCTTTCTGCCCGCAAGGCACACCGACTTCGTCTTCTCAGTCTGGGCCGAGGAGTGGGGGTTCCTGGGAAGCATCCTGCTGCTGGCCCTGTACGGGCTTCTCATCTGGAGGTGCCTGCACGGCGCAGCGAGGTCCATGAACCCGTTCAACTCCATGGTTGGGGCCGGAGCCGCGGTTTACCTTCTTATTCATGTGGTGGTTAACGTGGGCATGACCCTGGGAATGATGCCGGTAACAGGCCTTCCGCTTCCGCTGATAACATACGGAGGCAGCCACATATTCATGGAGATGCTCCTCATGGGGCTGGCCATGAACGTGATAAGGAACTGGCGGAGTTACTGACAGCAAGCGGCCGCTCTATTATCTTAACACCTCCATCGGCCACCCTTGATGAAGAAATGAAGAAGAACATGCACCCTGTCCTTTTAAGAATAGGTTCTCTACCCATAAACAGCTACGGCCTTATGCTTGCCATCTCTTTCCTCCTTGGGGTGAAGCTCGCTGCCAGAAGGGCTTCTAAGCTGGGTATACCCCCTGATGAGACAACCAATCTGAGCATCTGGATAATGGCGGCTGCGATAATCGGCTCCAGGGCATTCTACGTTGCCACCCATATGGAGCAGTACGCCGGGGATCCCATCGCCGCCGTAGCCTTCTGGAACGGTCTCTACGGCCTCAGCATGCTCGGCGGGGTGGTCCTGGCAATGGCAACGGGGTTCACCTGGATAGCAAAGAAGAAATGGCCGGTATGGAGCTTCGCCGACGCTGTGATACCATCCTTCGCCCTGGGTATTTTCATCACCAGGATAGGCTGTTTCCTCAACGGCTGCTGCTTCGGTTCTGAAACCTCCTGTTCACTGGGTGTTTCTTTCCCCCAGGGCTCACTTCCCCATTCCGTCTTCGGAAGCTCGACGATACATCCGGCCCAGCTCTACAGCTCCGCAGGAGGCCTTCTGATACTGGCTGTCCTTCTCACGGCTGACAGGAGGGGGCATTTCCCCGGCTTCATATTCACCCTCTTCACAGGTCTTTACGGCGCAACGAGGTTCGGGATGGAGGAATTCAGGTACTTTGACCATGCCCCCAGCGGCGTGTTCGGTTACAGCCATTTCGCCGGAAGGCCGGGAATGACCGACAACCAGCTCATCAGCCTGGGAATGGTTATCTTCTCCATCGGTCTTGGCATATGGCTCTACTCGAGAGAACGAAAAAAGCTTTCCTGAGACTGTTCCACCCGTTGTGCTCCGGATGCGGAAGCCCGATGGAGGACCACGGGGAGGTCCTGTGCCCATGGTGTTCGCTGAGGGTTTATCCCGACGGGGAGAGGATCGTCGGCGGCAGAAGGGTCCTCACCGCCTTCCATCATTCCGGTGTGCCCAGGGAGATGATAATAAGGATGAAGTTCTACGGAGAGAGGAAACTTGCCGGTCCTCTGGCCAGGCTTGCCCTGGCGAGCTGGCGCAGGACCCCCGTGCCAGGCGATGCCATAGTTCCGGTTCCCTCCACAGGCGGGAGGATAAGGACCCGGGGTTACAATCAGACGGATCTCCTTGCGGCTCAACTGGCATCCCTCACCGGTGCCGAGGTCCGCAGGCTTCTCAAGCGGAGGGGCGGAGCCACTCAGATTGGGCTTGGAGCCGGTGAGAGGACACGGAACATCAGGGGAGCTTTCACCGCGGTTCGGGCACGCCGGCCCGGGGGCAGCATCTGGCTCCTGGACGATGTAATGACCACCGGAGCCACCATGACGGAGTGCGCTTCGGTACTTGAAGATGCCCTGGATGCCGGGGTCCTCCCCGCGGCGGTATGCTTTCGGAAACCGGAGGATGAAAGTATTATTCAGGGCAAGGAGGTTTACCATGGAGGGGTCTGAGAGAGCAGTGAGGAATTACGTTCATCAGCTTGGCTTCGGAGTATCCGACGCGGTACGGGCGGCAAGGCTGGGTTTCAACGCGAGGAACATCTGGGCATACTGGAAGGGGCTCCTGAAGGCCTGGCTGGTATGGGTCCTTTTCGTCTACGCCGGCTTCTACGCAGCCGGGGACTCCATGGGCGAAAGGATATCCTCGTCGGTGCTCTGTCCGCTTCCCGATGCCCTTTTCATGGGAAGCGTCCCTTCGGTGGTGCTTCTCGCCGCTGGAACCCTGCTGGCCATTCTGATCATGATGGCCACGGGGCTCAGGGTCTCCAGGCTCGTCTTCGAGCAGCTTCGGGGAGATCAGTTCTTTGCAGAGGCTCAGGCAAGACAGTTCTGCAGGGCCAACTGGAAGCCGCTGCTGCTCACGCCTCTCACCATTGCCGCGGGAATAGCCCTGGGACTCTGCTTCCACGCCCTTGCCGGGCTCATCGCCAGGATACCCGCAGCAGGTCCTGTCATTACGGCCCTTCTTACAGTACCCCTGTGGATCTCCGGACTTCTGCTTATCCTGGCGGCGCTGGTCCTTTTTCTGTGCTTCTTCCTGGTTCCCGTGATAACCGCAGCCACCGGAGGGGATACCTTCGAGAATCTCTTCGAGGTGTTCAGCACCGTAACCTCGAGACCGCTGAGGCTTGTCAGGGGGGTGATAGCCGGTATGGTTCTCAGGGTACCGGCCCTGCTGCTGCTGGCGGTTTTCTCGTGGGGTTCTGTCAGGCTCCTGGGAGCCGCAGTGGACGCCTCTTCCGGCATATCGGGAACAGCAGCTTCCATTGAGGGGGGGTTCTCCCGGGCTGCCCCTGAACTGGTTCCGTTCTATTCCTCCATTTTCAGCCCGGTAGCCTCCACCCATGGGGGCGGGAGTGGATGGACCGGTCTTTCAGGGGTGATTCTCGCCGCCGCCGGAACCTCTATACTGCTTTTCCTGGTGGCTTACTGGTTCTCGGGATGTACGTCCATGTGGACCATCATCTACCTGGGAGCCAGGCATGCAAGGGACGGGGAAGACCTTCTTCTCAGGGCCGAGGAGGAGGAATACAGGGAGTTCAGGAAGATCTACGGTTCCACCGACCATGGAGGGGACCGGAAGGCTGAATGAGTTCCAGTTCCTTCGTTCACCTGCATCTCCACTCTGAATACAGCCTTCTCGATGGGGCCATACAGTTCGAGAAACTGGGACCATACCTCTCCGAGAACGGCATGGATACGGTGGCCCTCACCGACCACGGCAGCCTGTTCGGCGCGGTTCATTTCTGCGACAGGATGAGGGAGGCCGGCATACGGCCGGTGATAGGCAGCGAAGTTTACATAGTCCAGGGAAGCAGGTTCGATAAAAGGTCCGGCGGAGGGATGCCCTCCTATTTCCACCTCACGCTTCTTGCGGCCACCGAGGAGGGCTACCGCAACCTTATGAGGCTTTCCTCCTCGGGTTATCTGGAGGGGCACTACTACAAACCGAGAATAGACAGGGAGATACTGGAGAAGCATTCCAGCGGGCTGATCATAGGCTCCGCATGCCTCCAGGGAGAGGTGGCCAGGTATCTCCTGGCGGGGAATCCCGGTGAAGCCCGGCGCGTGGTGGAGTACTACCAGGACCTTGTGGGCGGGGATGGTTTCTTCATCGAGCTGATGGACCACGGACTTGAGGACGAGAAGAGGATACTCGAGGACCTTGCCGACCTCGCCAGGTCCACAGGGGCCCTTCCGGTGGCCACCAACGACGCCCACTATCTCAGAAGGGATGACGCGAGAGCCCATGAAGCGCTGCTGTGCCTGCAGACTGGGAAAACCCTGTCGGACCCTTCGAGAATGCGGTTCGGGACAGGGGAATTCTATGTGAAGACCCCTGAAGAGATGGAGAAGCTGTTCAGCTGGCTCCCGGAGGCGGTGACCAATTCCGCGGTGATCGCCTCGAGATGCAGCTTCGCCATCACACCTGGTGAGTTCCTGCTGCCCCACGCTCCAATGCCTTCAGGCTACTCCGACCAGAACGAATACCTCTCCTCTCTGGCCAGTGATGGCCTGGAGAACAGGCTTGGCAGGAAACCGGACCGGAACGAGCTGGAGAGGCTTCAGCACGAGCTGGGGATAATCGGCAGCATGGGTTTCCCCGGCTACTTCCTCATCGTATCGGAACTGATGCGATGGGCCCGGAGCAGAGGGATACCCGTGGGGCCGGGCAGGGGGTCCGCCGCGGGCAGCCTGGTCTCGTATGCCGTGGACATAACGGATGTGAATCCCCTCGACCACGACCTGAGCTTCGAGAGGTTCCTCAATCCCGCCAGGGCACAGATGCCCGACATAGACCTTGACGTTTGCGTGGAGCGCAGGGGAGAGATAATCGATCATATGAAGGAGCTCTACGGGGAGGACAGCGTCTGCCAGATCATCACCTTCAGCAGAATGAAGAAGAAGGCCGTGGTCCGTGACATAGCCAGGGTGCTGGGCATGACCTACGCCCAGGGCGACGCCTTCGCGAAGGTCATAGGGGAGATAGACGACGGCACCTCCGGATCCCTCGAAGAGCTTGCGGGAACTAACTCCAGGCTGAAGGAACTGGTGGATACTACACCCGGTGGTGAGAACCTTCTGGAGTTCGCCGATTCCCTCGAGGGAATAGCCCGGCATGCCGGTGTTCACGCCGCAGGGGTGGTGATCGCCCCGGGAAGGCTGGACGCCTTCGTTCCCCTCTACTACAACAGCGAGAAGGGTGTGACCACACAGTATGAAATGAAGTCGGCGGAGAAGATAGGCCTTCTTAAGCTCGATGTTCTCGGTCTCAGAACGGTCACTGTGATACACCACGCTGTGGAGGACATACGGAGGACGATCCCCGGCTTTTCCATCGAGGAAGTTCCCTCCGACGACCAGGCCACCCTGGAGATGATAAGCTCCGGGGACACCACCGCTGTTTTTCAGCTTGAGTCCAGCGGCATGAGGGACGCGCTGAGGAAGATCGGCGTGAACAGATTCGACGACGTGACAGCCGCGGTGGCCATCTACCGCCCTGGATCCATGCATATGATCGACCTCTACGCCCAGAACAAGGAGAAGTCATCCAGGGGAGAGAGCATTCAGTATCCCCATCCCCTTCTCGAGGAGGTCCTTCGGGGAACCTACGGCGTAACCATCTATCAGGAACAGGTAATGAGGATAGCCAACGTGCTTGCGGGCATGGATATGGCTGAAGCCGACAATCTCAGAAGGGCCATGTCGAAGAAGATCGCCGGGAAGATGGCGGTGATGAAGGACGTTTTCCTGGAGGGAGCTTCGAAGAAGGGGATCTCCAGGAAGAAAGCCACTGAGATATGGGACCTCATCGCCCGTTTCGCAGAGTACGGCTTCAACAAGTCCCACGCTGTATGCTACGCGATAATCGCCTACAGGACCGCCTACCTGAAGAGGCACTTCCCCTCCCAGTTCATGGCTGCCGTGCTTTCAAGTGAGATAGGTTCCGTGACCAAGCTCCGCGATCTGGTAAGGGAGGCGGAAAGGCTCGGGGTCAAGGTGGTGCCGCCCTCGGTGAACGGGAGCATGCCCAGGTTCGTCGCCTCCGGCGAAAGGGAGATAATGTACGCCCTTTCAGCCATCAAGAATGTGGGGTTCACCCCTGCGGACGAGATCAGAAGGGCAAGGGAGGACGGCGGTCCCTTTACCACAGTATTCGACCTCTGCGCCAGGGTGGCCATGCTGGAGGATTCCGGCGGCATCAACAAGCGGACCCTGGAGGCCCTTATCCTCGCCGGCGCCGCCGACTGCCTGGAGGGGAACAGGGCACAGCAGCTCTCTGCCATGGAGCAAGCGCTTTCATATGCTTCCGGGGTAAGGCAGCACCACAATGCCGGTCAGATGTCGCTCTTCGGCGAAGGGTCCGTCCCTGAACCGGTGGTTCCCGCCCTCCCGGCGGAGGAGGAGATCCCCCTGGACCAGAAGCTGGAGATGGAGAGGGAGATGCTGGGGTTCTACTTCTCCGGACATCCCCTGGACGAGTTCGCGGAAGAGATCGCAGGCTTCACCACCCATGGACTGGAAGGGATACAGACTGCCGGCTGCGGACGGGTGGTCATAGCTGGAACCCTTGTCTCCAGGAGGGTGATAGAGACCAGAAAGGGCCCCATGGCCTTCGTTACCATTTCGGACAGGAACGCGGCCTGCGAGGCCATCCTTTTCTCCGAGGCCCTTCAGAACTTCGGTGATTCCGTGACCGAAGGGGCACACCTCCTGATGGAGGGCGAAATGAGCCAGGGCAGGGGAGACAGGGGCATGAGGCTCAGCATAGAGAGGGTAATGCCGCTTGCGGAGAGCAGGAAAAGGCTGAGGGCAGGAGTGCTCATTGAGGTGGAGGGATTCCACTGCAGCAGGGAACTGCTGGAAAGAACCGCCTCTCTCCTGGAAGAGAACAGGGGTTCTGGAAGACTGTTCTTCAAGGTGGTCTTCCCCGGGGGTACGAGGAGACTTACCTCGAGACAGCCCTCCGTGGAACCATCGGACCTCGTTTTAAGAGAGCTGAGGCGCATAATGCCCGGTACCGCGAAGGTTTCCCTGTGCAGGGGAGACGGGAGGTAGCAATGAGATCGTTTCGCGTCTGCGCCGTTATCCTCGCACTGGCGTCCGCCGCCGGCGGCGGCGAGCTGATGAGGGTGGCCGGCGAGCCCACCGCCGGGGTGATAGCACCCAGGACATTCAATGTGGCAATGAACACCTTTCCCGTTAACGGACTGAGATTCTCGGTGACCGCAGGTGTTTTCCCGAGGTTCATGGCCGGACTCGGCTACGGAGGCTGGAACATCACAGGTTCCAGCGACCCCCAGTGGTTCCATAAAGTATACCTGAAAGCCAGGTTCAGGGTGCTGGACGAGAGCAGGTCCTTCCCGGCTGTGGCCCTGGGCTACGACAACGAGGAGGAGCACGCCGCAAGCGGCGTTTCTTACCTCAGGCCCCAGAGGGGGTTCTACCTCGTTCTCAGCAAGAACTTCGCCGGTTGGAGCGGAGACACCGGATTCCACTGCGGATTGAGCCTTTCCGAGGAGAACAGCGACCACGCCGGGCTCTGGCTCGGGATCGACAAGACCCTCCCTGGAGGGTTCGGAGCCGCGGTGGACTGGGATATGGGAACCAACGGTGACCCGGAATTCAGAGTGGACAATTCCGGAGGATTCGTTTCCCTCGAGGCTTATTGGGAGAGTTTCGGACAGGTCAGGGTCGGTCTGCGTTTCTGCGATGTCCTGGAGACCGGCGGGGACCCGTACAGGTCGCTGGCAATAGATTTCCTTGGACTGATATAAGAAAATGTGCAAAGGGGGAAGAACATGCTTGATCAGAGGCTTCTCGACATACTGGTCTGCCCGAAGTGCAAGGGTGATCTGGAGTACAGGACACAGGGGGACGAGATGCTCATATGCGGGAAATGCCGGCTGGGATATCCGGTGAAGGACGGCATTCCCGTGATGCTGGTGGAGGAAGCCGTCAGGACAGATGCCGGGGAATGATCCGCTTTGGTGATCCGCATCAGTCTGAAGGTGGTCCCCAGGAGCGGGCGCACCTGCTTCGCCGGGAGAATGGATGACGGTACCTATCGCATCAGACTGAAATCTCCCCCGGTGGACGGCCGAGCCAACGAAGAACTCTCAAAATGGCTCGCCGGGGAGTTCTCCTGCGGCAGGAAAGGCGTGAACATAGTCACCGGATCTTCCTCCCGGACCAAAACAGTTGAGCTCCAGGATCCCGGGGAGTATCCGGACTGGTATGTCCGCTGAGAGGGTAGCGGCGGAACTCCTCGACCGCCGAAGCAGAAGGATACATGTAAACGGTCTGGCTGATCACGGCAGCTTCATATCAAGGCTGCGTTCGCTTATGCCTGAGACAAGGTTCATCACGTTTCAGTTCTCAATGAACGAACCATACAGGGAGGGCCTCAGGGAGTATTTCATCGGCGAGGGACTGCCAGACCCTTCAACCGCCTTCCAGGCGGGCTGGCGCTCCCATCTGACGGAAATGGCCCTGGCCGGAAGGGGAAAAGGCCTTGAGGCAGCTGCCGGGCTGGGGTCCGTAAGGGAACCCCTGCGGGGGTACCTCACCGGTTCCGGCGCGCCGGAGCCTTCAGGGATGGCCCGTTTACTTTCCTCCTTCAGCCTGGTGCTTCCCACCGTGTTCATTCTCCTGGACTGCCGGGAGTATCCGCCCCCGGGTCTTCCTGATGGTTCGGCTCCTCCCCTGGTGGCCCTCTCCCGCGGCCACTGGACCATGCCAGGCGCTGACCTGGCAGTATGGAGCGACACCCTGCCGGAGTCCACCGTAAAGGAGGCGATTCTCAGGTCTGACTCAGCCGCTGACCTCGATCTTGTGATGGAAGCCACCGGAGGAAGGGCCGGTCTGGTCGAACTCTACCTGGGTCTCGCTGGAATGGCCGGTGTCACCGGACCCTCCGTCTTCGAAATGCTTTCCAGTGTGCTGGACAGCGATTCGGAGCTGGAGCTGTTCGCCGCTGCCGCCGCCTCCATGGGCTGTTTCTTCATACCCGGCGAAGCCGCCGCCGCATCCGGGGTATCACCCGACAAGTTCCTGCAGGGGAAGGCAATGGGATTGTGGAAGGGTTTCATGGTGGGTGCTTTCCTTTCAGTCGAAGTGGCGGACTTCATCCTGAACAGGCTGGGTGAACTTGAACGGAGAAGGCTCATGCTGTCCTGCGCCGATGCCATCCTGTCCTCCAGCGCTTCAGGTTCCGTGCCCCTGGCAAGGTGCGGTGTGCTGTACACCCGGCTCGGGATGCCGGAAGAAGCCCGGAGGTGCTTCATGGAAGCGGCGGCGAAGGAGCGCAGCGAACTGAGGAGGGCCGGCTTTTACCGGCGTGCCGCTGAATCCGGAGAAAATGGTTCGGAAGAAGCCCTTTTCATGGAAAGCGTCTGCCTCTATCGGGAGAAACTCGCTCCCAGGCCGGAGCATGTACCCCTGGGTATCCGCAGGGAAGACTTCATGGAGCTCTCACCTGAACTCTCCGCGGGGGTGAAGGCTTTTCGCCGGGGGAAGACCGTACCCCTCGCCGACTTCGCCTCCAGGGGAGAGGAATGCCTTCCACTGGCGCTGGCGGCCATCGGGGAGGAACTGATGGGCAGTGGCTGCACTGATGGGGGCATGAACGCATCAAGGGCTGCTGCGAGCCTGGCCCGGGACCTTTCCATAAGCTGGCTGGAGACCGAAGCCCTGCTGTGCTTCTGCAGGGGCTGCAACCGCACCGGCAGGTTCGGTGAGCTGGAGAAGGCACTTGGGAGGCTTCTGGAGCTTGTCCTGGCTTCCGGTAACGGAGGGAGGCTGGTTGCCGTTTACAACATTTTCGCCAATTCTCTGCTCCTCAGGACCAGGTATCAAGACGCCCTCAGGGTTTACAGCGCATCCCTGAGAACTCTGGGTCATGAAGGAGATCCCCTCCGCTCGGTAATACTGAACAACATGGGCGTGGCCCAGAGAAGGCTTTTCTTGACTGACGATGCCCTTGAGACCATGATGAGGTTCGTAAGAGCCTCCGTCTCCCAGGGATGTCTGGCACAGGCGGCAACCGCCTACGGGAACATGGCAAGATTATTCATCGACCTCTCGAGCTTCGACGCAGCAGGGGACTGCCTCCAGACCATGCTGGAGTTCCGGTCCATGGCCGGTCTTCCCGGCGAGGACGATTCCGTACTGTTCATTGCCTCTCAGATCGCTTTCCATGAAGGAGACACCGATGCGGCGATCGAACTCATGGAGAGGGCCATAGAGATCTCCAGGATATCAGGGGGGCTCAGAAGGGTGTCGCTTAACCTTCTCAAGAAGGGCTCCATGCTGCTCACCTCAGGCAGACTCAGCGAAGCCCTTCCCGTCCTCGAGGACGCGGTGGAGGCCTCGATAGGGTCAAGGTCAATGCTGAACGCCTTCGTCGCCAGGGTCAAGCTCGCCGCCGTACGGTGCCTCATGGGGGAGGATGAGCCATGGAAGCTGCTGGCCATACAGGTTACCGGCAACCCTGACGATACCCACAGAGGAGAGCAGTACTACTACCACTGGAAGGTATCCGGCAGTCCTCAGAGCATGACAGCCGCCGCATGCCTTCTTGGCCGGGGGCTGGCCCCGGGCCTTCACCGGCACTTCTATATGCCTATGCTGAAGGAGATTGCGGAGAACGCCCCCGGTCGTCTTGCAGAAGAATTGTCCCTTGTGCATAATTACCCTTCCCCGGATACGGTGAAAGGTGACAGATGGTAGTGTTTCTGCCCGGTTTCTGGGAGCGGCCCGCCGCTTCCCGGGAGGGCGTTTCCGTGGAATGCGGCGATTATTCACGGGAGGGCATCAGCAGGGCCCTGGCAGCGGGGCACCGAACCTTCCTGATAGGGTCCGATGCCATAGCGATGAAGTCGGGCTGGATGCTTGCTGGCGACCATATCGCGCTGTTCGGTACAGGTGCTCTGGCGGGGCCCAATGACGACAGTATCGGCCCCAGGTTCCCCAATCTCAGGGGAATGTACCTGGTTCCCGGTCAGGGGCATTCCACAGGTGTGGTGATGGGTGTTCCCAGCATCTCCCTTGCCACCGGTGCGGAGCTGAGGGGTTTCCCCTGCGACGCGCTGGTCCCCCGCAGTGTCCTGGATATGGCAGTAGTCGCCGGACACGGAGGTGCCAGGGTGGCGTTGGCCCTCAGGTGCCGGACCCCGGAGGTCCCGGCCTCGAATGACTTTTCTTTCCTGAATCGGATGGTTCAGGAGATCGAAGGAGGTGAGGAGTAGTGAATTACAAAGACACCATAAGGCTTCCAAGGACCAGCTTCTCCATGAAGGGCAACATGATCAGGAGGGAGCCCGAGCTTCTTGAGAAGTGGGAAAAAATGGACATCGAGGGTCTCATATCCCGGGCCAGGAAGGATTCAGACTCCTTCATCCTCCATGATGGCCCTCCATACGCCAACGGCCACGTCCATCTGGGAACCGCTCTCAACAAGATACTGAAGGATTTCATCGTGAAGAGCCATACCATGATGGGGTACTACTCTCCGTTCGTTCCCGGCTGGGATTGTCACGGAATGCCGATAGAACACAAGGTTATGACGGAAGCGGGCAGCGAACGGGCGTCCCTCTCCCGGATGGAGATAAGGAAGAGGTGCAGGGAATACGCGGCCAGGTTCGTGGACGTTCAGCGGGAGGAGTTCAAGAGGCTGGGCGTTTTCGGACGGTGGAACGATCCCTACCTCACCATGAAGAAAACATATGAGGCCGGTATAGTAAGGGCCTTCGGAATGCTGGTAAGGGAAGGATACGTATACCAGGGCCTCAGGCCGATACACTGGTGCACCTCCTGCTCCACCGCCCTGGCTGAAGCAGAGGTGGAGTACGCCGACCATTCCTCCCCCTCGGTTTATGTGGCCTTCCTGCAGAGTGATCCGGAACAATGGGAGAAGGCCGGGGTGCCCCGGGGAACCGAAGTGGTCATATGGACCACCACTCCATGGACCCTCCCGGCCAACATGGCCGTTGCCCTCAATCCAGGGGAGGATTACTCCGTGGTCCTCTGCGGCGAACGGCGGTTCCTCGTGGCCTCAAGGAGGATCAGCGCCTTCCTGGAGGATACAGGCCTTGAGGGAACCCCTGAGAAGGCTGCCGTCCTGAAGGGCAGGGACCTGGAGAACCTGCTCCTCCGCCACCCCGTGGATCCCGCCCGCACCAGCAGGGTCATCCTTGCGGACCATGTGACCATGGAGGACGGTACCGGGTGCGTTCACACAGCTCCCGGCCACGGATCCGAGGACTTCATGGTGGGAAAGGCCTATGACATAGACACATTCTGCCCGGTGGGTCCCGAAGGAAGGTTCACCCTGGAGGGCGGAGAGTACAGCGGAATGCATGTTTTCGATGCCAACCCGGTGATAGTGGAGGACCTGAGGAAGACAGGCCGGCTCCTGGCGGAGAAGACGATAAGGCACAGCTATCCCCACTGCTGGAGGTGCAAGACACCGCTGATCTTCAGGGCCACCGAGCAGTTCTTCCTGAATCTGGATCACAGGGGTCTGAAGAAGAGGGTCCTGGAAATGGTGGACGACATAGAGTGGCACCCGGGGTGGGGTTACGAGAGAATGCGGAACATGATGTCCGTCAGACCGGACTGGTGCCTCTCCAGGCAGAGATCATGGGGAGTCGCCCTTCCGGTCCTCAAATGTCCCGACTGCGGCGAAGCCGTCATGGACGCGGATCTCATAGACCTGGTGGCGGACAGGATCACTGAAGAGGGCGCCGACGCCTGGTTCCGCATGAGCCCGGAAGAGATCTTCGCACTGGCGGGCAGGAAGCCGGTTTGCAGCCTGTGCGGAGGGGAGAACCTCCAGAGGGTGGATGACATCCTCGACGTCTGGTTCGACAGTTCCCTCAGCCACTGGAATGTGCTTACCGACGAATACGGTCTCACAAGGCCCGCCGCAGTCTATCTGGAAGCCACCGACCAGCACAGGGGCTGGTTCGGGGTCAGCCTGATAACCGCGAATGCCCTCGAGACACCCAGACCGGCGGATCACATAATAACCCACGGTCTGATACAGGACAAAAAGGGCAAGAAGATGAGTAAGTCTCTGGGGAACGTCATCTCTCCGTTGAAGATCATAGAGTCCAACGGCGCTGACATACTCAGGCTCTGGTTCGCGGGAATAGATTACACCGCGGATTTCAGGGCGGATCTGGGCCAGCTCGATGACTGCAGGGAAGCCTACAGGAAGATAAGGAATACCATGCGGTTCATGCTGGGGAACCTGGAGGACTGCAAAGGGGAGCTTCCTCCCTCCGATACCCTCCAGGGACTCGACAGATACATGTGGCTCAGGGTGAGGAAGCTCATCTCGTTTTGCGTGGAAGAGTATTCCAGGTTCCAGTTCCACAGGGTTTACAGGGAGCTGAGAAACTTCTTCGTGATAGAGCTTTCCGGCCTTTACCTGGATGTGAGGAAGGACCGGCTGTACTGCGACTCCGAGGACAGTTCAGGGAGAAAGGCAACCGTGGAGCTTCTGGGCTGGATGACGGTGAGCCTCACGGAACTGCTGGCTCCCCTGATCCCCTTCACGGCGGAGGATATCTGGGAGAATCTCCCGGAGACGCTCAGAACCTCTCCCAGCGTTCACCTGGAAACCTTTCCGGTGGATGCTGCGCTGAACCCGGAAGAGGCGGAAGAGCTCAGGAGATGGGATCCCTATCTGGAGATCAGGAGAACGGTACTGAAACAACTCGAGGAGATGAGGGCCTCAGGGGCCATAGGCGGAGGGCTGGATGCGCATGTTTACCTTACCCTTCCGGATGAAATGCAGGAAAGCGCCAGGGGAGAAGACTGGGCGGACTTCCTGATCGTGTCCAGGGCCCTTGTCAGCCAGGGTGAGACACCTGAGACCAGCGCGGTGACCGCCGAAGGGGAGAAGTGCCAGAGGTGCTGGAAGATCACCCCGGAGGTGGGTACTCATCCCTTTGCCGGCGATCTCTGCCAGAGGTGCGGAAAGGTCCTCCAGTCCATTGAAGGGTAACGCCAGGGCCGCCTCGTTCTTCCTGTCAGCGGGGGTGCTGGCAGCGGACCAGATCACCAAGGCCGCCGCCAGGAGCGCTCTCATGAAGGGCATTCCCCACGAAGTGGCGGGGGAGTTCATCAGGCTCACATTGAGATACAACTACGGAGCCGCCTTCAGCCTGGGCTGGGGGGGGCCGGTACTCCTGACGGTGTTCACGGCCCTGGCCTGTGTACTGCTGATCAGGTACATTGTGAAATCCCCTCTTCCCGCCGGTGTTCCATGGCTGGGAGTGATCCTTGGAGGCGCCCTGGGCAATCTCCTGGACAGGATAATGATGGGGAAGGTAACCGATTTCCTTGACGTGGGCGCGTCCGGCTGGAGATGGCCGACATTCAACGTGGCGGACATCGCCATAGTAATCGGGGGCATCGCCGTATTCCTGGTGTTCAGGAAGGCAAGACGGCTCGAGGTCTCATCGGAGGAAGAGGAATGAGAAATCAGGGCAGGATCGTTGTTGCCATCGGCGGCAATTCCCTCATCAACCCTGGAAGCAGGATGGGCAACAGGGAAACCCACGAAGTGGCCAGGGAGGTCTGCGAGGAACTCGCCGAGATCGCCGGGATGTTCGGAAGCCTTGTGGTCACCCACGGCAACGGTCCCCAGGTTGGCTACGAACTCATAAGGAACGCCCAGGCCGCATCCGTCATCCCACCCGACGGCATGGACGTCAACGTGGCTGCCACCCAGGGCATTATCGGCTACTTCCTTCAGCAGGTCCTGGGGGACGTTCTGGAGGAGAGGGGGAAGGACATCCCCGTATCAAGCGTTATTACCCAGGTTCAGGTCAAGCCAGACGATCCCGGATTCCAGAACCCGACCAAACCTGTGGGTCCTTTTTACACAAAGGAAGAGGCCGATGAGAAGGTAAGGGAGAAGGGCTGGATAATGAGGGAGGACGCCGGGAGGGGCTGGCGCAGAGTCGTACCCTCACCGATCCCGAAGAAGATTGTGGAGATCGACTGCATCAACGCCCTCGTTGAAGCAGGACAGATAGTCATCGCCTGCGGCGGGGGCGGCGTTCCCGTTGTCCGCGAGGGCAAGAAGATCAGGGGAGTGGCCGCGGTGATCGACAAGGATCACGCCACCGCCCTGCTTGCCACTAAGCTCAACGCTCCCACTTTCGTGATATCCACAGGCGTACCTGAGGTCTACGTCAACTTCGGCAAGCCGGATCAGAAAGCCCTCAGGGAGATCACCGCTTCACAGGCCCAGGAGTACATGGATCAGGGCCATTTCGCCTCCGGCTCCATGATGCCCAAGATCAAGGCGGCGCTGGGGTTCCTGGAGCACGGCGGTTCCAGGGTGGTGATCTCCAGCCCGGGACATCTCATAAGCGCTTTGAGGGGAGAGGCTGGAACCACCATCCTGGCGGACTAGGTTCTTAATACGGAACACATGAGCCCGACTTGACATCAGTGCGGGCCTTTGGATATTGTTCGCCGGCAGCGAAGACATCATTGATCAGTATCGGTGGGCGATTAGCTCAGTTGGTTAGAGTGCTTGCTTGACATGCAAGAGGTCACTGGTTCGATTCCAGTATCGCCCACCATAATTATTTCAGGAATTTTCCACCGGGAGGAGGTTGAGCGAAATGATGCGCATATGGTTCCCAGACAACAGTTCAACGGAAATCTCCCCCGGCACTACCGGTCTGGAAGTGGCGTCTTCCATCTCCCGCAGCCTTGCGAAAAAAGCAGTAGCCGTTCAGCTGGATGACCGTCTGCTCGACATAGCAGCGCCTGTCCCCGGGGAGGGCCGCATCAGATTGATCACCCCCGATGACCCGGAAGCCCTGGACATTCTGAGGCACAGCTGCGCCCACCTGCTTGCGGCGGCGGTACTGGAGCTTTATCCCGAAGCGAAGTTCGGGATAGGCCCTTCCATAGAGGACGGTTTCTATTATGACATGGTCATACCCGGGTTTTCCGGGGAGGGCGACCTTCCGGCCTTGAAGAAGGAGATGAAGCGCCTGGTAAAGGCCAACCTGCCCTTTGAAAGACGGGAACTGTCATACGAGGAGGCCGTTGAGCTCTTCTCTTCACGGGGAGAGAGGTTCAAACTGGAGCTGCTCGCGGAGATTCAGGACAGAAAAGAGATCATCTCAGTTTATTCCCTTGGAAGGTTTACTGATCTCTGCCGGGGTCCCCACGTTCCATCCACGAAGTTCCTGGGCGCATTCGAACTCCTAAGTGTCGCAGGGGCCTACTGGCGGGGTGACGAGAACAACGAGATGCTCACCAGGGTTTACGGAACCGTTTTTCCTGATCAGAAGGACCTGGATGAGCACCTCAATCTCCTGGAAGAGGCGAAGAAACGGGACCACAGGAAGCTGGGAAGGGAACTGGACCTTTACAATGCCAGCGGAATGGGCGGCCCGGGTTTCGTATACTGGCTTCCCAACGGCACCATTGTGAAGGAGAACCTGGAGCAGCTCTGGAAGGACGCCCACAGGGAGGCCGGCTACCAGCTGGTGAGCACGCCCCACATCGCCCCTGTGGAGCTCTGGCAGACCAGCGGGCATTACGACTACTACAGGGATAACATGTACTTCACCGAGGTGGAGAACGGGGAGTATGCCCTGAAACCCATGAACTGTCCGGGGCATATCATCATATACGGCAGCAGGAAGCGTTCCTACAGGGAGCTTCCCCTGAGGCTCGCCGAGCTTGGCACGGTATACAGGTACGAGCGCAGCGGAGCCCTCCACGGCCTCATGCGGGTAAGGGGATTCACCGTGGACGACGGCCACATCTTCTGCACCCCTGACCAGATCGTCAGCGAGATACAGGATGTGGTGAGGTTCGCCCTCTACTTCCTGAAAATATTCGACTTCGGGTACAGGATAGAACTGTCGCTGATGGACCCGGACGATACCGCCAAGTATGCCGGAGACCCCGAGGACTGGGCCAGGGTGGAACCTGCCCTTGCCAGGGCCCTTGACGAGATGGGCGAGGAGTACGTAACCGTAAAAGGCGAGGCCGCATTCTACGGACCGAAGATAGATATCAAGCTCCGCGACGCCCTGGGCCGCTACTGGCAGGGGCCCACGGTGCAGTTCGACTTCAACATCCCAGGCAGGTTCGACCTGAACTATGTGGGGGAGGACGGCGGCGAACACAGGGTTTACATGGTGCACCGGGCGCTGTTCGGATCGGTGGAGAGGTTCATCGGCAATCTCATCGAGCACTTCGCCGGAAGTTTCCCGGGTTGGCTGTCCCCGGTTCAGCTTGTTATCTTACCGATTACTTCGGCGCAGGCGGACTACGCCGGGGAAGTGTACAGGAAAGCGCGGTCGGCGGGTCTGAGATGCCGGCTTGACGCAAGGAGTGAAACTATAGGCTACAGGATTCGGGAAGCTGAGACCGGCAAGGTACCATTCATGTTCGTCGTGGGTCAGCGTGAGACCGAATCAGGTATGGTGGCTGTTCGCAGGCACGGAGAGGGTGATCTGGGGTCCATGGGCGCCGATACGGCGATCCAGAGGGTCACAGATGACTGTCGCAGGCCTGCGCTGCCGGAACGGAGGTAGAGGGAAATCGCAAACTCCACCAGGGTTAACGGTGAGATCAGGAGCCAGAAGGTAAGGCTCATCGATCAGGATGGTGAGCATGTGGGGGTGGTTGATTTCGCCAGGGCCATGGACATGGCCACCGAGGCGGGTCTCGATCTTGTAGAGATAAGTGGTGTGAGTGATCCACCTGTTTGCAGGATAATGGATTACGGCAAGTTCAGGTATCAGCAGAACCGCAAAGAGCGGGAAGCCCGGAAGAAACAGCATTCCGGAGGGCTGAAGGAAGTCAAGTTCAGGCCTAATACCGAACTGCACGACTACAACTTCAAGATGAAGCACGCCAGGGAGTTCCTGGAAGGAAGATACAAGGTGAAGGCAACCGTGGTCTTCAGGGGAAGACAGCTGGTCTACAAGGATCAGGGATACGACCTGCTCCAGAGGCTGTCCGAGGACCTGGACGACCTTGCTCAGATAGAGAAGCAGCCGGCCATGGAGGGCAGGTTCCTTACGATGATACTCGCGCCCAGGCGCGAGAAGAACACGAATCAGTAGAACAGGTAAGGCGGGAATAGATCATGCCGAAAATGAAGACTCACAAAGGTGCTGCAAGGCGCTTCAAGAAAACGGGAACCGGTAAGATACGCGTCAGGCACAGCCATGCCGGTCACATCAAAACCAAAAAAAGCAGCAAGCGAAAGAGAAACCTTCGCACAGCCGGCATAGCGTCCCCATCGGACGCCAGGCGCATGAAGGTGCTTCTGCCCTAGAATACGGAGACTGAACCATGAGCAGAGTTAGGAACGCCGTAGCAAGGCACAAGCGGCACAAGAAGGTACTCAAGGAGGCCAAGGGCAATTTCGGCGGCAGGAGGAAGCTCTACACAGTGGCTTCCGACGCCGTGAAGAAGTCGATGGAGTACCAGTACCGCGACAGAAGGAACAAGAAGAGGAACTTCAGAGCCCTCTGGATCACCAGGATCAACGCAGCCGCCCGTGAGAACGGAATGCGTTACTCCACCCTGATAGACGGCCTTTCCAGGGCCGGGGTGGAGATAGACAGGAAGATGCTCGCCGATCTTGCGGTGAAGGACCCTTCCGCTTTCAGCAAAGTGGCTGAGGTAGCCCGCAAGGAACTGAATCCCGAAGGGAACTGAATAGGGAGGAAACCCATTGCCCATCACCGGTTCCGCCGAGAGGTTGACAGAAGCGGTGGACAGGCTCATTCTCAAGTACCGTTCCGTCTGCGGCGAGAACAGGGAACTGCAGAACAGGGTGGAAGAGCTTGAGAAGAAGCTTGAGTACCAGAAGGGCAATGCCGATTCCCAGGGTTACAACCTGCTCAGGATACATTATGCCAGGCTCCTGCGGGAAAGGCAGGAGATGAAGGAGAGACTGGAGTCTGTTCTTGCAAAACTGGATGATCTGAGGAGTGACAGGGAGCAGAGCGCCAATGGGTGACCGCAGTGAGAACACCAGGGTGAACATCTACGGGCGCGAGTATTCCATAAGAGGAGAGGGCGATCCCGCCTACATAGCGGAGATCGCCCATTTTCTAGATATGCGCATGCGACAGATGACGGAGAACGTGGCCATGACATCCACCGCCAAGGTGGCGATACTGGCCTCTCTGAACATCATAGACGAGCTATTCGGAAAAACGGCTCAGCTGGAGGAGATGGAGGACGCCCATAAGGTCCTTCTCGCTTCACTGGCGGACAGGATAGACGAAGCGCTGTCAACCGCCGATGACCGTCCTTCCGAACAGAAGAGCGCAGCGAACCGGGTGTCACCCGGTGAATCATTCCCGGTCATTCTTCAGGGATCAGGCAAGGGCAGTCAGGAAAACGGTTCCTAGACCTCAGGAAGGCGGTACCGGCGGAGGTGTCGCGGGATTCCCCGGAGGATTACGGCCTTTCTGATTACATAGATGCCCCCGCGCCTGAAACGGAGAACTGCAGATGCTTGCATATCTGATACCTGCAGCGGCTGGAGCTATTGCGTTCCTGCTGGGTTGGCTGTTGCACAAGATGCTGGTCAACAAGGAAATAGGCGGCGCAACCGCCGAAGCTGAACGAATCCTGGCCGAGGCCAGACGGGGATCGGAGACCCTTCGCAAGGAGATCATCCTGGAAGGGCGAGAGAAGATCGGCGAGGAACGGGCCAGGGAGCTGGAGAAGCTCAGGGAGAAGCAGAGCCGTCTCGACCGGAGGGAGAACGACCTGGAGAGGCTCGGTCAGCAGGTCGAGCGCACCAGGGAAAGCCTGGACAACAGGCAGGAATCACTCTCCCAGCAGGAGACCGCCCTGGGGGAGATGGAGCAGGCGCTCCTGGCGAAGCACCAGCGTGCCAACAAGCTTCTGGAAGAGCAGAACGCCAGGCTCGAGGAAGTTGCCCAGCTCTCAAGGGACGACGCCAAGGAGCTTCTTCTTACCAACCTTCGCGAGGAAGCCGACATGGAGGCGGCAAGGCTGACCAGAAGGATCCTCGACGAAGCGGAGAGGGCCGCCGACGATAAGGCTAACAACCTCCTGGCAACCGCGATACAGAGGTGCGCCGCGAACCATGTGGTGGAGAGCTGCGTCTCAGTGGTGAACCTGGCCAACGACGACATGAAGGGCCGCATAATCGGCAGGGAGGGCCGTAACATAAGGTCCTTCGAGAAAGCCACCGGGGTTGACGTGGTAATAGACGATACCCCTGAAGCAGTGGTCCTCAGCTGCTTCGACCCGGTGCGCCGGGAGGTCGCGAGGCTTTCCCTGGAGAAACTCATTGGAGACGGCAGGATACACCCCGGCAGGATAGAGGCCGTGGTGGCCAAGGAGCGCAACGAAATGGAGCGCACAGTGAGGAAGCTCGGTAACGAGCTGGTCATGGAGGCCAGCGTCACCGGCCTTCATCCTCAGCTCATTCGCCATCTGGGCCGGTTGCGGTACAGGACCAGCTACGGGCAGAACATGTACCAGCATTCACTGGAGGTAGCCCACATCTGCGGGCTTCTCGCCAGCGAACTCAGACTGGATCCGGGCCTCGCCAGAAGGGCCGGACTGCTTCATGACATAGGCAAGGCCACGGATCACGACCTTGAGGGATCACACGCCATCGTGGGCATGGAGCTGGCCAGGAAGTACTCCGAGCCGCGAAACGTTGCAAATGCCATCGGAGCTCACCACGAAGAGGTGGAGCCGGAAAGTCTCTATGCCATCCTCGTTCAGGCCGCCGACGCCGTGAGCAGCGCCAGGCCCGGAGCCAGACGGGAGACCCTGGAACTGTACGTGAAGAGGCTCCACCGGCTGGAAGCAATGGCTGATTCCTTCGAGGGGGTCCGGAAGTCATACGCCATTCAGGCTGGAAGGGAACTCAGGATCGCAGTCAGACCGGAAGCGGTGAACGACGAGGAAGCGGTTGATATGGCAAGGGAGATAGCCAGGAGGATCGAGAACGAAATGGAGTATCCCGGCCAGATCAAGGTAACCGTCATAAGGGAGCTGAGGGCTTCCGAAACCGCCCGATAGCCGTTGATGCGCGTACTGATGCTGGGCGATGTGGTGGGAAGACCGGGCAGGGAGGCCCTTCTCCGGTTCCTCCCCGGTGCCGTTCCGCACTACGACCTGATCGTGGTCAACGGCGAGAACGCCGCCGGCGGTTTCGGGATAACCCCTGAGATCGCGGGATCTGTCAACGGCGAGAACGCCGCCGGCGGTTTCGGGATAACCCCTGAGATCGCGGGATCTTTCCTTGAGGCCGGGGTCTCGGTGATAACATCCGGGAACCACATCTGGAAGAGGGACTCCATAATACCCATGCTCGAGGATCCGGATTCAAGGATACTCAGACCCGCCAACTACCCCCCGGGCAACCCCGGAAGGGGAACCCTGACGCTAACCGTCAACAGCGTTGCCGTACAGGTGCTTAATCTTCAGGGAAGGGTGTTCACCGACTTCACCGGGGAGTGCCCCTTCAGGATCGCCGACAGGCTGATCGATTCAACGCCTGCGGAGGTCAGGATAATCGACTTCCACGCCGAGGCCACCAGCGAGAAGATGGCCCTCGCCCGGCACCTCGACGGAAGGGTCAGCATTGTCGCAGGAACCCATACCCATGTTCAGACCGCCGACGAACGGATACTTCCCGGCGGAAC
>Ga0209408_1000830_pt1 | contig 21494 bp, 17 predicted proteins | sample AD_UKC107_MetaG_FD_184422 | JGI IMG/M metagenome (GOLD analysis project Ga0209408, IMG submission 184422) | Active sludge microbial communities of municipal wastewater-treating anaerobic digesters from Hong Kong - AD_UKC107_MetaG (SPAdes)... | ecosystem: Engineered > Bioreactor > Anaerobic >... | reverse complement strand
CGACTACGCTGTGGCCATGTTCAACGTCCATGACGACGAAAAGACCGCCATCCTGCCCTATTATGAAATCGGGCTTGACCCGCTGTGCGGCATGGCGTTCGATTTCACCGATCTGATCTCGGGCGAACACATCGGCGTCAAAAAGGATTTCGCGCTGTTCCATGTTCCCGCCGGGGACTGCAGAATATTCCGCGCAAAACTGGTAAAAGCGGAATGACCCGCTGCTTTGCCTGCCAAAAGGAACTGACCGCCGATGAAACTGCGCTCTACAGGCGGCTGGTGAACCGCAGCGCAAAGGAATTTCTCTGCTACGCCTGCCTTGCCGCAAAATTCAATGTGAGTGAGGCGGAACTGCGCCGGAAAGTTGAAGATTTTAAAAAAAGCGGCTGCACCCTGTTTTCATAAAAACGATAAACAAAACCGGCGGAACGGGTTTCCCGTTCCGCCTGATCTTTGTAGGGAAGGGTCTTGACCCTTCCGAGCAGGCGCGTTCCACCGATGGAACGCGCCCGCGTAATATCTGCGGGAACACAAAGTTGTATTGAATGGATTAGGCAAAGACAGCAAACCTTTGGTGAACCCGATTCGGGTCGAACCGGGTTCACGCGGAAAGGTCAAGACCTTTCCCTACAAGAACTGCGGCTGAAACAGCTGCGGCTGTACAACAGCGGCGGAAGGGTTCACCCGTTCCGCAGGTTCTATTCGGCCTTTAAACCGTAATTTCCCCGCATAAACCCTCGTCTGTGACAACCGAAACGGTGATCGGGCCGTTTGTTTCCTCTGTAAAGCAGGCCACACAGCAGCCGTGATATAAAGCCCGGCAGGCAGACGCATACGGCGTATGGTCGGTGAGGTCACCGTTGTCCGTGCCCAGCAAAGAAAGCCCCTCTCCTGCGTGGAAAGTAATTTTCTGCTCACACCGGTAACAGGGCGTTCCCTGCTCATCCGCAGCCAACGCCTCCACCCGAATAATTGGGGTACCGTCCCCGTCTTCATAGGCCTTGGCGGCCAGTTGAATCCGCGTGGGCTCATCGGCGGTTTTGACGGTCTGTCGGCACACCTCCTGCCCGGCATTGAAACCCACTGCCGTGATTTCACCCTTTGCCCAGGGGATAAAAAATTCCATAAAACCGCCCGGGAATTCGTCTATTCGGCGGCGCAGCAGCGGAGTCTCGCCTTGACGAATCTCCGCCTCCTCGCAGTTGGTAAACACATTCATCCGCACGCAAGTGGCGTCCAGATGCTCAAAGTTCCATCCCTCGGCCCATTTGGGGCTGCTCCAGGGACCGGGTTCCATGGGGTTTTTTAAGGTATCGTCGCAGACCGCCATAGCAATCATGGGTTCTTGCGACCACATGGAACGGGTCAGCTGGGCTTTTGCTTTCAGCTGCCCGGCGGTGTCGATCACCCCGCCCGACCAGCCCCGAACAGGCCAGCCCCCGCAGCCCACGGCCTCGCCCAGATAATCGATGCCCGCCCACATGAACTGACCGACCACATGATCTTTTTTGCAGTCCAGCCACGGGTTCACGGGCAGATAAGCGTCAAACCGTTTTGCCTGCCCCCGATAGAAGGGGAAGGTCTCGGTTCCCACGATCAGCGCGTCGGGCATCCGTTTATGATATTCGTCATACCACTGCTCTTGATAATTGCAGGAGATGAGGTCGATATAGGGAAGCATTTTTTCCACCAGTTCGGCCTTTTCGGCGGGGGAAAGCGCGTTTTGTGCCGGGTCGAAGGCGTGTGGCTCCATGGCGAAAGTGACCGGACGGGTGGGGTCTTTTTCCCTGACCCGATCGGTCAGCATTTTCAGCCGCCCGATCATGTCGTCGTGCCCTTGATGGTTGACCTCGTTTCCCACACTCCAAATTACCACCGAGGGGTGATTGCGGTCGCGGTCGATCGTCGCATCCAAATCGTTTTTCCAACAGGCGTCAAAAATCCGGCCGTACCGCAGGGTCTCCCATTTGTCAAAGGCCTCGTCCATCACCAAAAAGCCCATCTCATCGCAGAGGTCCAGCAGCTCGGCGGCAGGAGGATTGTGGCTGGTGCGGATGGCATTGCAGGAAATGGCTTTTAGTGCCTCCAACCGCTGGCGCGCCAACCCCTTGTGCCAGGCCGCTCCGGTCATGCCGAGATCATGATGGAGATTGACGCCTTTCAGTTTGACATTTTTGCCGTTTAAATAAAAGCCCTTGCCGGGGATCAGTACGGCGGTGCGGATGCCGAAACGTTGCTCAACACAATTCACGGCTTTCCCGTCCCGGCTCAGTGTGATTTTGCAGGTATACAGCGCCGGATCGGTGATATCCCAGCGACGGGGGTTCGGAATCGTCAGCTTGGCTTCTCCGGAAATGCAAGCCCCGGCAGATATGGCCAGAGTGATTTCCGTTGAAGCGCAAGTATTTCCGTTGGGGTCAATCAGTTGTATATTGATTGCGGCATTTTTATTTTCAGCAAAGTCGTTTTTCACTTGAACGGACACGGCGACAGTGGCCGAATCGTCGGAAATTTCCGGCGTGGTGACGGAAATCCCGAAGGGCTTGATGTGCAGTTTGTCTGTGACCGTCAAAGTGACCGGCCGGATGATGCCGCAGCCGGAATACCATCGGTCAGCCAGATGAGCGGGCGAGTTGTCCACCCGCAGGGCGACGTTTCCCGGCTTCACGGGAATTACAAAGGGGGTATAGCCATAGCTGTGCCGACCCACCTCGGTTCCGTTGTTGTATAAAGTGGATTCGTGAAACACCCCGTCAAAAGTCAGCCAGGCGGTCTGCTCTTCGGACAGGACAAAATCCAGTTTCCGGCGATACCACGCCACTCCCCAGCGCTCGTAAAAACCCTGCGCCGACGCAAACGTAAATTTAGGGTCGTCGTGGAGGGTATTCAAAGACAGCTGGACCTCGGCTTCCCGATGCACCAACGGGCGGGAGATCGCCCAGTCGTGGGGCACGGTTACCGCTTTAAAATCGGTTTCGTCCGACCCGACAGCGGATATGGGCAAGTCCTCGTCAAAAAAATCCCAATCTCTCAGGGTGTTTACAGTCCGCATGATCATACTCCTTTTCTTTTTAAAAAACGCTCAGCGCAAATAAAAAACGACAGCTGTGTTAATCCGCAATCATTATAAGGGTCACATACGAAAAAATCAAGGCGTGCAATGGGTGAAATCAAACCGGCGGAATGGGTTCACCAGTTCCGGCGAATCTTTGTAGGGAAGGGTCTTGACCCTTCCGAGCAAGCGCGTTCCGCCGGAGAAACGCGCTTGCGTAATACCTGCGGGAACGCGAAGTTATATTGAATGGATTAAGCAAAGGTAATTAACCTTTGGTGAACGCAATTCGGCCCGAATTGCGTTCACGCGGAAGGGTCAAGACCCTTCCCTACAGGAACACGAGTTGTTTACAACCCGCCGCGGGCGAACGCGTCGGGCCGTGACCCGTATCGCCCCTACACAGCACCGCTTCTATTTTTTTAAAAACCATGCTATAATTGAAAAAGATTACCCGATTTTTTGAAAAAGTTCGGGATTTTTGCAAAATGCAACTGTCGGTTGCGGCATTTTATAAGCCGGATTGATAGCATGTAACCCGCCGATTTGCTATTCTTTTATTGCGATGCGGCGGCTCCGGAAACCGCTGCATCAGGCGGCGCAGGACGATCCGAAGGCCTTCGGTCCAAGCCCGCACATGAAATAATAACAGGAGGATTTCACATGATCTTAGCGGATAAAATTTTGACCTTGCGCAAAAATAACGGCTGGTCGCAGGAAGATTTGGCCGAGAAACTCAACGTCTCCAGACAGTCCATCTCCAAGTGGGAGAGCGCCGCCGCCATTCCGGATATCAACCGGATTCTGGACATGGCGAAACTCTTCGGGGTGACGACCGATTATCTATTGAAAGACGACCTCGACACCGCCGTCTATTCCGACACCGACGATACCGCCGGAAAGCGCATCACGGTTCAGGAGATGAACGACTATCTGAAAGACAATCGGCAATTTGCCAAACGGACGGCTTGGGGTGTGCTGCTGAGCATTCTCTCTCCGATCGCCGTGATCGAACTTGCCGGCAATTCCGAAGCCATCGGCATCACGGAAAGCGCCGGCGCTGCCATAGGCGTTGCGGCATTGCTCTTGATCGTCGCCGCGGCAGTCGCACTGTTCATCATCAGCGGCACCTCCATGAGCCGCTATCATTATCTGCAAAACAACAATTTCGAACTGGAATACGGCGCGGAAGGCATCGTTCGGGAACGGCGCGACGCATTTTCCAAGACCCATACGGTAAGCATCGTCATCGGCGTGGCGCTGTGCATTTTATGCGCGCTGCCGCTGGTCGTCGCGGGTGCTTTGAACGCAGAAGAAAGTATTCTGATCGGACTTGTCGCCGTGCTGTTAGCTATCGTCTCGGTGGCGGCCTTCATGTTCGTTCGGGTCGGCGTAATTATGAACGGATACAACCGTCTGCTCTCCGAGGGCGATTATGCCAAACCGCAGCGCGAACAGGAGGAACAGCATGAAAAACTCGGCGGCATCTTTTGGCCGCTCGTGGTCGCCGTCTATCTGGTTTGGAGTTTCCTTTCCGGAAGATGGGGTATCACTTGGCTGATCTGGCCGGTCGCGGCATTCGTATTTGCCGCGCTGAAAGCCCTCATTTCCGCCGTAAAAAAGAAATAAAAGCGCATTTTAAACATCGGCAGGCCGGTTTTCCGGCCTGTTTTCGTTTGATAAAGGTTTTACATTTGAGCGATGACGATTTTTACATACACCCGATACAATATAAGCAGGCCTTGATAAACGGCCGACCCCCATAACGAATCCAAACAACAAAGAAAGGTGTATTTTATGCCGGCTTGCATGGCGCATTACCAATTCGGCCAAGAGATGATAAAACGGCTCGATCCCGAACTGATGGCTGTGATCCACAACCACCGCCGGGAATACGAAATCGGCCTTCAGGGGCCGGACATCTTCTATTATTATAAAACCTACCGGCCCAACCGCGTCTTCCGCCACGGACTCAACTGCCACTCGCGCCCCGCGATTCAAATGTTCGCACCCATGTTTAAAGAAAACCGCGAAGGCGCCGCGCTGGCGTATCTGCTCGGCCTGATCTGCCATTACGCGCTCGACCGCAGCTGCCATCCTTATGTGTACGGAAACAGCCGGGGGCTCGGCGACCACTTTAAAATCGAATCCGCGTTTGATTGTTACATCATAAAAAATCGCAGCCTGAAAGCAGAGCGTTTCGAGTGCTTCCCGATTTCCGATCTCGATTATGCGGCGCTGGCCTCTCTGTGGCCGGGGATCCCCGAAAAAGCCATTAAAAAATCCATTCGGGCGCAGCGGTTTTGCACCCGCCTGATTGACCGCAGAAACATCGTGCGCGCCTTTGAAACAGGTTCGCATAAAAATCCGCAGGACCTCGCGGACAAAAAGCAGGAAGCGCATACCGCAGCTTTGGAAATGCTGTATCAAAAGGCGCTCCTCGATTGTCCGCTGCTGGTGAAAAGCGCTGTCAGCGCGATGCGGGCGAATACGGAATACTGTGTGGGCTTTCATCTGAATCACGAGGGCGTCGATCCGAGCGCCCGCCGCGAACTGATCCCCGCAGACTGCAGCATTGCCGATTCCCCTGCAGGATAATACTTACCAACCACTTCTCTTACCCATCATACCCCTCCCGCAAGACAAAAAATCCGACCGCGGCAGCAGTCGGATTTTTTGGTTTTAAAATATTTATTAATCCTCGATATGTTCGATCGGCTCGATGGTGAATTCGCGTTCAAACGGAGTCAATGCGTTAAAAAAGAGGTTGTATTTCGAACCGGAGACCGGCACCGAACCGAACAGCCCTTCGGTGATGAAGGTCTCGGCGAATGCCGGGCCGATTTTCACGCCGCTCGTACCCATCTCCACCTTGACATAACCCTTGGAGGCGACCAGTTTCCCGCCGGCATTGGCGCGGATCGTATAGCCGTCGCCGAAGATGACCGCATTGGGGTTCACGCCCATCTCGAAACGCACGGGAACTTTGGTGCAGCCGTCCATCTTCATGCGGATGGCAAAACCCTTTTCGGTGCGTTTGACCTCCAAAGCCGCATCGACCGTGATCGGGCCGGTGGTATCACGCTTGGAGCGGTCCATTTTGTTAAAGTCGCTGGTGCCCTGATATTCTTTATACGGCAGGTAATAAGTACCCTCGCCGTGGTAGTCCATGATATAGCCATCGGCGGTCTTGCGGATATTTTGCACCTTGATATGCCGCTCGTTGAAGAAGTGGATGCCGCCCCGGATATACATATCCACCTCTCCGGACTGCAGGAAGAAAAACGTCTCGTTGTTTTCCATGATCGACACGGTCATGCCGTTGTGCGCCATGCGAACAATACCCGAATCCTTGAAATGATAATCGTATTCGACGGGCATCGCGGGTGCGATGTCGGGGATTTCGACGAGTTCCGGTTCAGTCATCATTTCGGTCAGGCCGACCTGGAAATTGCGTCCGTGACTCAAGCAGTCGTCGATGACCGCACGGGCCATTCCGAGCAGTTCATCGTCTTTGAGCAGATGCCCGGCTTTGAGATACTGATAGATGTATTTGTCGGCGTAGACCGTGGTTCCCTTATCCTGACGCGTGGAGTTCTGGGTAAAAATTTCGTAATTGGTATGGTAATAGGCGGCCATCATCTTGAGGTTGCGGCGCACCGGTTCGAGCAGTTCGGGTTTATTAAGTTCTTCGGCCAGAATCAGCATCGCCATGTTGTTGACATAGTTATAGCCACCGGTGGAGCGTTCGGTGTATTCGCCGTACTCGTTGCAGTCGATGCCCTCGTTTAAAAAGGCGTTAATGCGATTAAGGTATTCCTTTTTGCCGGTGATGTTCATTGCAAGCGACAGCGCCGCCGACTCGACCCAGCGGTGATTGGGCGTATGGAAGCCGCCGGTGAAGATACCGTCCGCGAGTTTGGAAAGCGCGTCGTAAAGCCGCTTTTTCAGTTCTTCGCCGCGTGCGCCCTCGTCGCGGTTCTTGATGAAATTATAGGTTTTGCACAGCCCGATATTAGTGAACGACGTATCGGGTGCGGAATAAAAGTTGGCGACGTGATAGTCGATGACGCCCGACGGGCGCAGGTTGTCATATAAAAACGTGAACAGCAGGTCGGCGGCGTTATAGGCCTCGTCGCTTTGATAAAATTTGCTCTCGGGGCAGAAATAGAGCATGATCGCGGTACTGACCGAACCGCCCGCGCCATAAGGCACGATACCGAAATCCTTGCTCAGATAGCCGCCGCGCTGCCAATCGGTCGTCCGAATCATCTGGTTGCGGAGCAGATTGTCAAAAGCCCTGTCGGAATTTTCGACGGCTGTTTTGTAAAGATCGATGGTGTATTTCATAAAATCCTCCCACGCATGATTGCGTTGCTTCATTTCATTATATAATGACTGCTGAACTTGTATGGGTGGGGATTCGTCCCCCGAAGTCCCGCCCAAGCAGGCATGTATACAATGCATTGAACTGAAAATGCTTTGAAAAAGTGTTTTTCATATAAAACCAATGGTTTTATAAAATCGTTGCGCACAACGATTTATTCTAATAAGCATTATAACAACCTATCTCAAAATGGCAACCCCAAAATAAGATTTTATGATTAAATTTGTCATTGTAGGGGCGATTCGTAATCGCCCGAAGGTTTTATCCGGTTTGCTGGCATTGAAGCAGGCCGCGCCTGTGGCGCCCCTACCGTGGAATAACATCAATCCATCCCCGTCTTTGCGAGCGAAGCGCGGCGACGAAGCAATCCAGGAATGAGGTTAACGGGTTGCAGTGGGTATTCGGGCGCTTGTACTCCGGATTGCCGCGCTTCGCTCGCAAAGACGGAGTTAATTTCCCAGTTTCATGTTGTTCGAGAACCTGATATAATGGATTTATCAATTCCCGGAGGTATTCGGATGGATAAAAGCAATCAATTCAATAGCCTCGGCGGCATTGTGAAACCGCTGCTCGATTGGTACGGCCAAAATGCCCGTATTCTGCCGTGGCGCGAAAACACCGATCCCTACCGCGTGTGGGTGTCGGAGATTATGCTGCAGCAGACCCGCGTCGAGACCGTGATTCCCTATTATAATCGTTTTATAACCGCTCTGCCGGATATCAAGGCGCTGGCTGAAGCGAATGAACAGATATTGCTCAAACTCTGGGAGGGCTTGGGGTATTATTCCCGCGTGCGCAATCTGCAAAAGGCCGCGCAGAAGATTATGACCGAATTTAACGGGCAATTCCCCGACGAGTTTAATGATATTTTGTCGCTGCCCGGGATCGGAACCTATACGGCGGGGGCGATTTCTTCAATTTGCTTTGAAAAACCCGTTCCGGCGGTGGACGGGAATGTGCTGCGCGTGCTGTCTCGGTTGTTGGGCAGTGAAGCTGATATCGCACTGCCGGAAGTCAAGGCGGAATTCACCGAATTATTGAGACAGATTTACCCCAAAAACCATTGCGGGGATTTTACGCAGTCATTGATGGAACTCGGTGCGATCATTTGTTTGCCCAACGGCATGCCGAACTGCATGCTCTGCCCGCTCGCCGCTCTTTGCGAAGCCAACCGAAGCGGAAGACAAGCGGAACTTCCGATTAAAAGCAAAAAGACGCCCCGCAAAAAAGAACAGATGACCGTCTTTTTGCTGTTATGCGGGGACAAAATCGCCCTGCAAAAACGACCGCAAGGGGTTTTACTCGGCGGGTTATGGGAATTCCCGAACGCACCCGGGCATCTGACCGCGGAACAGGCAAAAGGGATTTTGGCGCAATGGAAAATCGCGGCCGCCTCGATTTCCGAGGGACCGCGCAAAAAGCATATTTTCACCCATATCGAATGGGAAATGACGAGTTATCTGGTTTCCTGCGAAACCACACCTGAGATTTTTACTTGGGTGACGAGGGAACAATTAACCAAAGACCTTGCCCTGCCCTCGGCGTTTCAGGGGTATTTAAACTCTATTTGACGTGAAACGCACCTCTGCCGAGATAGTTCGCGCTGTCGCCCAATTCCGCTTCGATTTTGAGCAGGCGGTTGTATTTCGCGGTGCGCTCGCCTCTGCTCGGTGCGCCGGTCTTGATAAAACCGCAGTTGGACGCGACGGCCAAATCTGCGATGGTGGCGTCCGAGGTCTCGCCCGAACGGTGGGAAACCACGGCGGTATAATTCGCCCGCTGCGCCATTTTGATGGCTTCGATGGTCTCGGACACGCTGCCGATCTGATTCAATTTGATCAAAATCGAATTGGCGCAGCCCGACTGAATACCCTTATCGAGCCGCTCGGTGTTGGTGACAAACAAGTCGTCGCCGACCAGCTGCACTTTTTTACCCAGCGTCGCGGTGATGTTCTTCCAGCCGTCCCAATCCTCCTCGTCGAGCGGGTCTTCGAGGGACAAAATTGGATATTTGCCGCAGAGGTCTTCCCAGTATTTGATTAATTCATCCGAAGTGTACTTTTTGCCGCTCTTGGGTTGCAAATAGCACCCGTCGCCTTTCCACTCGCTCGCGGCGGCGTCGATGGCCAGCACAAAATCCTTGCCCGGCGCATACCTGCAACTCTCAACAGCAGCCAAAATCAATTCAATCGCTTCTTTTTCGCTGCCGAGATTGGGTGCGAAACCGCCCTCGTCACCGACCGAAGTCGAAAGCCCCTTGCCTTTCAGCTCTTTGGCGAGCGCGTGAAAAACCTCGGCGCACTGCCGCAGGCCCTCTTTGAAACAGCATGCCCCGACCGGCATGACCATAAATTCCTGCACATCGATATTGTTGGCTGCGTGCGCGCCGCCGTTGAGGATGTTCATCATCGGCACGGGCAGCGTGTTTGCAAAAACCCCGCCCAAAAACCGGAACAACGGAATGCCCAACGCCTTTGCCGCTGCTTTAGCAGAAGCAATGGAGACGGCCAAAATCGCATTCGCGCCCAGCTTGCTCTTGTCTTTTGTGCCGTCGGCTTTCATCATCACCTTATCGAGCGCATAGGTATCCGCGGCGTCCATTCCGTAAAGCGTTTTATTGATGATCCCGTTGATATTTGCGACGGCTTTCAAGGTGCCCTTGCCGCCGTAGCGTTTTTTATCGCCGTCGCGCAGTTCAAGCGCTTCGAAGATGCCGGTAGAAGCGCCGCTCGGCACCGCGCCGACACCGACACTGCCGTCCTGCAAAGTCACTTCGGCCTCAACCGTCGGATTTCCTCGGGAATCAAGAATCTCCCGCCCGGTGATCTTTACTATTTTCAATGTGTCCATCTGAATTCCTCCTGTTCCAACACCCTAGTTTTCCGTCTGTTTGTATCAATTATACCACCTTTGTCTTGATTGTTCAATCTCTTATATAACCATCTGCGGCTTGAATGATCACCGTTACTATGATATAATGAAAACAGAGATACATCGCCGAAAAATTTAAAATCCATTTTGGATGGGAGGAATCGTCATGGAAATCAAAAACAATGCGGGGGCTCCCGATAACAAATACATCGCCGAAAGCGAACAAATTCCGAACGGCAGCATAGCAAAGAAGACATCCGGAAATGATTTGCGTATTTATGAGAATTTCGGCCTTTTTTTCAATGCCTCATCAATAGGCCTTATCATCACCGATATCAACGGAAAAATCATCGCTTTCAATAAATCGGTTCATGACATATTCGGATTCGATATTAAATCATATAAAAATACAAATATCACGGAATTATACACGGATTCGGCTGACCGAAAGCGTCTTTTAAATATGCTCGCGATTTCAACGACCATACGGGATTTTGAAGTTAAAATCAAACACAAGAACGGAACTTCACGAGCGGTCTTAGCCAATATTGACGCCATCCAGTGGCAGGGCGAACAAATGCTGCTGACTTCTTTATACGATATTACCCAGTATAAACAAGTTCAAGATGAATCCGAAAGAGATTATCAAGCGCTTTTCAACAACGTCCCGGTCGGCATTACTGTCACCGATCTTCCGGGAAATTTAGTTCTGTTCAACAATTCGGCCAGGGACCTCCTGAAGTATGACAATGAAACACTCAGCGATATCCGCGCGCAGGATTTTTACTATTCTCAAAATGACAGATATAAATTACTGAACATCACAAAAAAACTGGGCAGCGCACGGGATTTTGAGACGAGATTCCGATGCGCGGACGGCAGCGTTGTTTCCGTTCTGCTGAATACCGATATTATCGAATTCAACGATCAAAAAAATATGCTGCTGACGTCCATTCGCAATATCTCTAATCTTAAACATATTGAAGATGAGCTGGCCAAGGAACGCGACTTTTCCAATGCCATTCTGAGCATTGCCGCAACCCTGTTTGTTGTACTGGACCGCAACGGAAAAGTCACCAGATTTAATCATGCATGTGAAAAGCTCTCCGGCTACTCTTTTTCCGAAGTAAAAGAGACCTATCTGTGGGATATCCCTTTTATTGAGCCAAAAATCACCCGTGAGCAACTCAATAAACTGCTCGCCGGAGGATATGCAGGCGCTTACGAAACCAATTTTATCTCAAAATCAAATGAAAAGCATTTAATTTCATGGACATTTGCGGCAATGCCGGACAGTGAAGAGCATATCAAATACATCATTGCAACCGGTATTGACATCACAAAATCCAGACATGATGAGGAAGAACTGCATCAGGCTAACAGCCAACTGGCATCAAGGGTTTACGAACTTCAGGAACGAACCGAAGAGATGAATCTGTTGAATGAGATGGGCGAACAGCTTCAAATCTGTCAAAATACCGAAGAGGCCTGTGCGATCAGCGTTCAATATGTCAAACGAATTTGCCCGTCCAGCCACGGCGCTTTATACCTGATAAAAGATTCCGGTAATCTTGCCGAAGCCATACAAAAGTGGGGCGAACCTTCAAACACCCAGGAGATTTTTGCGCCTTTGAATTGCTGGGCCATTCGGCGCGGACGTCAGCATCTTGTTGACGACAACCATCCCGGACTGCTTTGCACGCACATTACGGGTCCGCAATCCGGCCGATATGTATGCATTCCTCTGCTGGCAAACGGTGAAACCATCGGAATACTGCATTTAAACGATTTCAGTAAGCCTATACAGGAATTATCAGCACCGAATGAGACCTGTAATGATCACAAATTCCAAATGGTCACCACCATCGCGGAACATACTGCGCTTGCTCTTTCGAATTTAAAATTGAAAGAAACACTCCGTCAGCAATCAATCCGCGATGCCCTTACGGGTTTGTTTAACAGGCGCTACATGGAGGAGTCTCTTGAAAGAGAACTGCGCCGAGCCATGCGTAACAATAAAACCGTGGGCGTGATCATGATCGATATAGACCATTTCAAGAACTTCAACGATGCTTTCGGACATGACGGCGGAGATGCTTTACTACGGGAACTGGGTGTATTATTGAAACAGGCTCTTCGCGGCGGAGATATTGTCTGCCGATACGGCGGCGAAGAGTTTGTGATGGTGCTGCCCGAAATCGCTTTGGAAGACGCCAAAAAACGCGCTGAAGAAGTGCGCCAGGGCATTAAAAATCTTTCGGTCTATCATCTCGGAAAGCCGCTTGACAAATGCACGGTCTCACTCGGGGTCGCTGTCTTTCCGGAAAACGGCAACACCGCCGAGACCATTTTGAAAGCGGCGGATAATGCCCTCTACCGGGCTAAAAATGAGGGACGTGACCGCGTCGTGGCCGCGGAAACGGCCTAATGAATATTGATCCAAACAAAGTTGTCAAGTTCCAAAATAAACTGCGACTCTTCGCTTGCGAACAGATAAAATGATTGCCGGTCGTCCGCTTTTTTAGAGCGGACGGGGCGGTCTTTTTAATTTGACCTAACTTTTATAAAGCTACTCGATTTTTCGTTACATTGTGCTGAAAATATGTTATAATTATAAAAGATTATCTTATGAAAGGCAGACGCATGGAGACGAAAAATCATTTTACGATGAAAGCCATTGCAAAAGAGCGTATCCCCTTTTTGATCGGCTGGATCATTATGTTTATTTGGCTTTATTCCTACTTTCTGCCCTTCGGGGGATTTCGCTTTGAAAGCGATCTTTATAACAATAAGGTCGGCAGCAACCTGATTTTCACAACTGTTTGGCTACTTTCCGGCGCGTTGTTCGCACTATTCATCAACGGAAAAAATTATTCACGCCTGACCTTGTACAGCGTTTCGATCGCTATTTTGGGATTCGTATCGCTGCGTTTCACAGCGGCGGGCATCATCTCCGACATGATTATGATTGTCAGCACCGTGGCAATCGGATATCTTTTCACCTCATACTGTTATGCATTTTTCATGATATTGAACAATGCCGAAAAATTTTACTCCATGCTGCTGGCGGTATTCATTCCTAAACTGTTTATGGTGATGAAACCCCTGTTGAACGATCCCGATATCGAAACAGACGGCTCTAATATCATCATTCTGATTTTATTGCTGATTTTATTCGGCTGCGCGTTTTTCAACCGTAATAGCACCGTTCCCATCCCGCCGAAAGAGGACCGGAAACCGCCTTCGAAGGCGTATACGCTGATGCTGCTGGTGTTCGCCGTGGTTGCTCTGAACGATGTGATCGCTCCCGCGATAATCAAAAGCATCCATGAAAAGCAGAATATTCCTTTTGAACCCTTCTATTTTACGGGGGTTATTTTGGGGATTATAATTATCGTTATCTTTCAAATTATCCGAAAAACAGAACTGTATCATATATTAAATCTCTCTTTTGCTTTTGCAGCGCTGGGTTTCGTGTCAAGCGCATTAAGCATTTCAAATACATTCTACGCCTTCGTTTCCTTCTTGTTTTTCGGTTTATCCTACACCCTGGGGTTTGTAAATATTTATTATCTGGCCGGTTTTATGGCAAAAAAATTCCGCAGCATCGTCTTTTACAGAACGGGAATCGTCCTCTCTTCCGCTTTTTATTTAACCGCTATCTTTACGACAAATTTGATCGAAAAACTGAGTCATGATTATTTTAACGACGTCATCGCTTTCTCCGCTTTCACTTCCGTCATAATTCTGATTACATTTTTATTTTCAACACCGTTTTTTATCAAACACCTGAGTTCTCGGGAATGGATGGATGATACATACAGAATCGATATCACCCATGAGACCCGTTTGGGCGCCAAATTGAAGGATTACAATTTATCTCCCCGCGAAATCGAGGCCTGCGAAAAGCTTTTAGATGGTTTTACCTTAAGACAAATCAGTGCGATCATGGGTATTTCTTTTTCCACCGTCAACACCTACTGCAACAGTATTTATAAAAAATTGAATATCAACAGCCGAACGGAATTACTCGTCATGTTTCAGGAATATAGTCAAAAATAGCCTCACAAAGCCGTTTTTACCCCTATCATTAATTTTAATGATAGGGGTTTTTCGATAGTTTTATCGACTTGAATTCCGTTCCATTGACGGTATGATAAAAATAATGATGTCAGGGGAAATAAAAAACACAAGCCCCCGACAAGTTTAATGAAACACATCGGAGGAAACTATATCATGAAAAGAATCACTCTTATCACCTTGATTCTGATGCTTGCGATCGCCCTTCTTTTATCGGGATGCAGCTTCGGAAAACCCCAAACTGAGGGCATTAAGACAAGCGAAGGCGAAATCCTTGTCGGAGAACAATTAGAATGGCCCGGCAGCAGCATGGGCGGATTAAGTAAACCCAATGCCACCATCACCAGTATCATCAAGGACAATGATACTGAAAACTGTACCGTGTCTTTTTCAGCCATGAGCAGTGAGACGGCAGCGCAATATATTGAGAATTTGAAGCAACAGGGCTATCTGGCAGTCATTGACGTCAGTGATACAGATGGGCTCTTTTATTCCGGAGCGAATGCTGCCGGCGTTTGTGTTTTGTTCACCTATACCAATTCTTCTCAGGAGGGTATTATCTCCTATACACCCAGTCAAGGGAGTGTTCCCTCTCAGGTAAGCACAGCCGGCCAGACAGGTGTGTCTTCCCAGGAAACCACATCGAATCAAACGGGCGTCACCGAATCGGTCGACAGCTCTTCCGAAGATGAAGTGCCTATTGATATGACAGACGTATCTCCGTGGCCGGATGGATTCCTCGACGGAGTGACGGAACTGGCGGGGAAAATCATGAATGTTTACAACCAGAATGATGAGAACATAACCGTTGAGCTTTTCTATGTGGAAAAATCCGATTTTGAGGCGTATGTCAGTACTCTGAAGCAAAACGGTTATACCGTCGACGTGGATGAAGGCAAAGATTCGTATTCATATGATTTCAGGGCATATAACGAAAACGGGGATTATGTAAACGCTTATATGTATTATGAAAGCAAAACCGCGACGGTCTATATGGAAAAAGCCGTAAACGAATAATAAGCACCCCCTTTCATATTTAAATGCAGGGCCTTTCACCTATCCGGCGAAAGGCCCTGCATTTATTATTTATGGCTCTTCCGTGGTATCTGTGAATTCGATCCAAACGGCGCCAGTTTCGCTTCCAATTCAACATTAACTTCGCCGGTTGATTGCTTAACCGTGGCTGTGCCCGATTTTTCAGTGCTTAAACCTGACTGTGTTTCTGTTGTACCTGTCTCAATCGTTTTGGCAGCCGGATTAACCCCCTGCGAAGATTCCGCAGAAGTTGAACTTGATTTCGCGTCAGCTTGTCCCGCATTATACATGGTCTCGACCGATTCCGAGTAATTCCCGGCGGCAGCGTTTTCTCTTGTATTTCTTGAAATGTCCTCGCCTTTAACCCCTGCGTTGTATGCGTCTACAAGATCGGTATGCCAAATTCTCCTATTTAAAAATAAAAGCAGGGCAAAAACCCTGCTTAAATTTATAAATATAAAATGTTATCTCGCTGTTTTATCTCACAATCATATTTTTTGCCACTTCATCTAATACTTGGAAATTATGAAGCAAATTATCAGGCTTACTACTCTCAAAACCATCAAAAACCGTTTGTGTTGTTAGATCGTCTATCCATATATCACCATTTTTTGTCTCAATAAAAATTCCGATAATTGATCTATCATAGGTTATTGTTGCCTTAATTTTATTATAGATACTTATTGGTAGTTTAAATTCAGAATGCGGTGCATTTACTATTTCAATTTGTCCAATTTTGCAATCCTTTCCCCATATACGATTTGCATACTCCGATATCAACTCAATATTTTTTTTAGCTTCATCATCCAACATACCAAAATCCTCCATCATATTTCAAATTTTCATTGCTTAAATTCATTCGTTTTTTAATATACTTCCATTCTTGAAATAAAAACGATTTTCTATTTTCTAATGCTAATGGATTATGTGAAAACCTTATTGTTTTGCCAATAGCAATCGCATCGTTTAATGCCGGAACATTAAAATAAAGGAAAATATCACTATCTGTTAAATTATATATTCGTTTTATTTCATTCCACACATTCCCCAAACTGAAATATGAAGAATTTTTACCTGCTCTTTTTATATAAGACGTCGGTCCACCATCATCATATCGCCCTAAAGTCATAGATTTTGAATCTGCCCCGGGATTTTTTATTGATTTTTCTCTTAGTTGCTTGAACTCCTCAACAGGAATTTTTCCTCCGACTTTACCATCAATTATTTTGAAGCCATCAATGGTATCTTCTGCATTCCCATTATATCCCTCGCCTTGCCGACTGTCAATCCCGTTTTTACCATTATGCCCCTTAACAATCGCCGCAGCAGCCATGATTCTCTTGACAGAGTCACGGTCGAAATCGTTGGAAATGGCGCTGTCTTTTCCGGTTCTGGCATATTCTTCTGCTGCCGCACGTTCTGATGAACTCAATTTGAATGGTGCCAGTTGATTTTCTAATTCCGCATTTACCTCAGCGTTTGATTGTTCGGTTGAAGTCGTGCCAGTTTGTTCGGTGGTTGAACCTGACTTTGTTTCTGCCGCACTTGTAACAACTGTTTCAGCAGCCGGATTAACCCCCTGCGAACCTTCAACAGAAGAACTCGCATTCGACACACCAGTGGTAACCGACCCTTTGCTCGCGTCGGCTTGTCCCGCATTATACATGGCCTCGACCGAATCTGTGTAGTTCCCGGCAGCAGCATTGTCTCTTGTGTCCCTCGATATGTCCTCACCGTTCCGCCCTGCGTTGTATGCGTCTACAAGGTCGGTATGCCCAATACCCTCTTCGGCAAGTCCCGGGTTTGTTTCGGCGATGTCGCTCAGCGCCTGCGCTCCGGCCTCTCCCGCAGTCGGGTCGGCTTTCGCGGCATTCCCCGTTTGTCCCGCTGCGGTGCCCTGCCCTGTCACGGTGCCGGTGGGGTTCTTTTGGTTGTTTTGATTTGTTTCGGTTTTCGCCCTGTTCTGCGAATCGGTATTCTCCGCGGTGTTTGTTCTCGCGGAGTTTTCCGTGCCGCTTCCAATTCTTTTCCCTTCCGTTTTGATTTCCTCGGCCGCTTTTTCCGAATTCGACAATACGTCCGGATTGGTCTTGCTCATCTCCTCCGACACCCACGAAACCTCAACCGCCGCTTCTTTTAATACCTTCTTCGCCCCGGCCTTATCCCCCGACGAATCGGCTTTATAGAAATCCGTCAGCTGATCCAAAACTTTCTTCATGGCGGGATCGCTGAAGTCAACGCTGCCCGACATGTTTTGTGCTTCATTCCAAAACATTTGGGCGCTCAGCGTCCCGAGTTCCAAATCGACGTTCGTTCCCGCCGCGCGCTTGCTCTCGATCTGTAGGGCGTATTCCACCACTGCCCTGTTGGACGACTGCTTCGCTTTTTCGAGCAGATTGCTCATGTCGCTGTCCGAAGAGGTGATTTTCCCTCCGATTGCCTTGAGTTTTTCCGTGGAGATGAAAGCGTCCGCGGATGCTTTCACGACATCTCCCGTGCTTAAAATCATACCGGTGAATCCGCCGACCAGCGCATCGTGCAGCGCGTCCTGAAGCAAGGTGTCGGACGCGTCGTATTTTCCGGTGGCAATAGATTCTATCAGCGGGCTGAGCAGCGTCTGCAAACCCTCTTCGACAAACTCCGAGCCGAACTGGATCGCATACGAACCGATCGCCGTCAGCACCGCCCGTCCGGCCGACGATTTTAAAAGAGTTTGAGAGACCTCCCCCAAACTCTTTCTCAACACGGTGGATACGGAATATTTCCCCGCCAATTTGCTGATACCGCCGAGAACCTGCTCCATTCCCACTTCCGAAGCCGTATTGATTACCGCGTAAACGTATGCTTCCGAGTCGGAATATCCGTTGAGTTTTGCTTGATTTAAGGAGTTTCCGAATATGCTTGTTGCAAATGTGGTAAGCGTGACCGCTTTCGTGACAACCGCTGGAACCCCCGCAAAGGACATGAGGGTTGAAACAATAACCGGAACCGCATTATTCCCCACGCCGTATGTGGCGTCAAACCAAAATTCCTCTTTTTCGCTCATGCCTTCTTTGATCATCAAAAAAACAGACAACTCCTGTATAATTGGGGGTTGCCTATATTTCTTACAATTAATAGTTAATCCTGATAAGGATTTTTTTCAAGATTTCAATTAATTCTGATTTAGCTAATTTTTCATATTCTTTTCCTATCGTATTTAAATATTGTAATTCTTTTGAGAAGATTATTCTTCTTGAATCTTGATTTTCAGCTTGTCCGGCGTTGTACATCTAAAATACTAACTTCATATAAAAAATAAGCAGGGATTTTACCCTGCTATGGAAATAGATAATAACAATAATTTATTTATTAAACAGATATTCTATAAAACCATCGAAATCATTAGCGATTTCTTTAACTTCGTCGTCATCCATCCCGATAAAAGGAACTTCAATAAATTTTCCGTTTTTATTTATTCCATATGCTGTATCACCGCCATCAGAACCTATTAAAACAATATTTGATAAAAATTCGTCGACTGAATAATCGTTATTTGATTCTTCTATATTCTCAAAAGGCCACAATTGTAAATATGAATTTTCCCCAATACTTCCATTTAAGCCATGATAAAGGCTTAAAAACTCTTTATAACTTTCCGGAAGAATACTTGTTATTCCAATAAATTTTAAATTTTTAACTGCTTTCTTAGTTATTTTTTCGATGATCTCCTTAGTATTATCTTTCATTATTTGTCATTCCCTTCCTTGCTTTTAATATTCTGTTCCAATAGGTTGTATATTTTGCATGTTCTTTTGGAGTGAGGATTATTTTATTATTAATATCAATTGGGCTTCCACCGAATTTTACTGGATGTACTTCATGTATTTGTAAACCATCATATTGACTGTTATTCTTATGTAATTCTAAATTTGCGGCATTAGCTTGCTTTCTTGCTTCTATATATTCATCTCCATATATTATTCTAAAAGGTCCAAAAGGTTTATTTTCACTTGGGTATCCATCCCAGTCATCAATGTAGAAAAACTCCCCCTCCTTTTGTGATTCACCATTCCCATTATACCTCTCGCCCTGCCGACTGTCAATCCCGTTTTGGCCATTGTATTCCTTAATGATCTTCGCGGCATCCATGATTCGCTTAACAGAGTCACGGGCGAAATCGTTGGAAATGGCGCTGTCTTTTCCGGTTCTGGCATATTCCTCTGCGGCTGCTCGTTCTTCCGAACTCAATTTAAACGGTTCCAGTTTAGATTCCAGCTCAGCGTTAACCTCACCGGTTGATTGCTTAGTTGTGGTTGCGCCCGATTTTTCGGTGCTTAAACCTGACTTTATTTCTGTTGTACCTGTCTCAACCGTTTTGGCAGCTGGATTTACCTCCCGTGAACCTTCCGCAGAAGTTGCTCCTGTTTTGGCGTCCTCCAGCCCCGCATTATACATGGCCTCCACCGAATCTGTGTAATTCCCCGCAGAGGCATTCTCCTGTGCCTCTTGCTATTGCGTTAACAATGGAGGTAACACCCATTTTATGCGAACCCGCAGAATATATTAACATAAAAATAAAGTAAGGCGATTAGCCCTACTTTAAAATGATATATTTAAAACTATACTTTTTTATAATTTATACATTGAATTGCAACTAATTCATCTTCAAAAACATAGAATGAACAATTCGATGAATAATATTTTTTATTGGGCACTTTGTGTTTATTAAAAATAAGTATTAGCTGTGAATGATCGAATGAAATCTCAATAGGTTTTTCTTCAAGACTTATTTCAATTTTTGGTACTCCTTTAAAAATTTCTATGTTACTTCTTAAATTATTTTCTTTTGTTTCTACTGGGAATATGCATTCAATTTCACACGGTATTTTATTTTTGTCAATCCAAACCATACAACCCGTTGATTCTCTAAAAGGAATGCAGTCATCATTCATAGAACTAGATTCAATATTAAGAACCCTTGCAGATTGATCATATGTTGTTGAAAGATCCACTTCATCGGTTGAATATCCAATCACTTTAATCATGTTTTTCTCTCCTTATTTATTAAAACCAGCAGGCCATATGCCTACAATTTCATTAGTCAATGGATTTACGAAAACTGTTGTACCTGTTTTGGGATTGATATATTGAATACTACCAGGCGTTCCGGGAATTGGTTCGGTTTTTAATGCATCAATTATATCAGCAGGCATTATATCTTTTCTGCCAGATTTAAACATACTATTATAAGCATGTTCATTAAGTTTAAATTTCACCCCATCAACATCTATTCCTTCATTACGTATCTTATCAAAAGCAAATCTTCTTGTGGCTCTTATATTGGGATCACCATTTGCATTATAAATAGGATTACTGCCTGAAGAATCTTGACTATTATTATATCCCTCGCTTTTCCGGATGTCAACGCCATTTTTACTCTTGAACTCCTTAATAACCTCAGCGCCTTGCAGAATCTTTTGAACTGTCGCCTTATCAAAGTTGCCCGGAATCTGATTTAAATCCCCAGTCTTTGCTACCTTATCAGCGACCGCTCGCTGTTCATTTGTAAATCCGAACGATGCCAGTTTTTGTTCAAGCTCTGTGTTCACTTCACTGCCAGATTTTTCGGTTGTCGTTGTTCCCGATTGCTCTGTTTTTACAGTACTCGCTAGTTCGAAATTTTTACTGGTTTCAGTTTCAGATATGTTTGTGTTGCCCATCTCAGCAGCCGGATTAATCCCCTGCAAACTTTCCGCAGAAGCAGACCCCAAATCCGACACACCGGTGTCCACCGACCCCGTTTTCGCGTCAGCTTGTCCCGCATTATACATGGCCTCGACCGATTCCGAGTAGTTTCCCGCAGCAGCGTTTTCTCTGGTAGTCCTCGAAATGTCCTCACCGTTCAAACCTGCGTTGTATGCGTCTACAAGGTCGGTATGCCCAACCCCCATTCTCAGATAAAAATAAATATCCCCCGGTAAAACCGGGGGTTTTTCATAGACGGGCAAAGCCCTATGTTACTGGCCACGCCTCATGCGGCGTTGGTACGGTCTGACTTTCGCATAAGTCCGTTACTTGCTTTCCGCC
>Ga0209408_1000826_pt1 | contig 21590 bp, 10 predicted proteins | sample AD_UKC107_MetaG_FD_184422 | JGI IMG/M metagenome (GOLD analysis project Ga0209408, IMG submission 184422) | Active sludge microbial communities of municipal wastewater-treating anaerobic digesters from Hong Kong - AD_UKC107_MetaG (SPAdes)... | ecosystem: Engineered > Bioreactor > Anaerobic >... | reverse complement strand
TGAGCAATGCAGAACTCAAAGACAGAGAAATGCTATCTGAATTCAGAAAACTCATGGCAATGACAGACCACTTTGATCTTCTCGAAGATGCCGAAAGAGTAGAAGTCAATATTGATGCAGAGATATACAAGAGCGTTTGGACTGAGGCCTCAGAGATGAGACGGAGCGGAGAGCTTCTCAAGACGGGCAAGAAGATTCGCTGTCCCGTCCTTGCAGTCCATGGCGATTTCGACCCCCATCCTGCAGAGGGTGTTGAGATCCCGCTTTCAAGGGTACTCAAGAATTTCAAGTTCAGGCTTCTGGAAAGATGCGGCCACATGCCCTGGATGGAAAGACATGCCAGAGAAGAGTTCTACAAAATTGTAGAAGCCGAGCTCGAGAAGAGATAATCTTTGATTAGAAGCGCTCTTGAGAATAGTGGAACTGCTGAGGGAACCGTCTAGTTTGTCTGGATGAAATACGTTCCCTTCTTCGTTTCGAATAATCTTGGTAAACGGGACAAAGAGAATTAGAAGTTTGACGAGGTGAAGGCAACCTAATTGAACCCATTTGTGTGTTCAAAATTAATCTATTTAACTTGGTGATGCACCTAAGAGAATAGATGTGGGACTTTAGACGAACTTGCTGGCAGCAAGTTCAACAGCATTAAAAGGCACTACGCGCTTTGGGTCTCCAACCAAAGCCTAATCACACAAGGAAGACGGTGATAATTTATCCCAAGAAATTAACCAACCTGCAAATGAGGTCAGATTCACTCTTTCTTAATCATGATTTGTGCTCAGTGGTCTTCCAACAATCGCCCTCGTTCAATGATTAAATGTCTTCGATTGCCCGATTATTGCAGTACTTCACTAAGGATTTTGGAAGTGCAAACACAAGTATGAATCAGATCTCGTTTATATGAACACTGTATGTGCGGACCTCATAAGAGAAAACAGTCGATAAATAGATGTCTTCATTTCCTTTTCTTATATTTCGATTGGCATCTGCTTTAATAGCACAATATGGTAACATGATTTTGATGACACACTTTTCATACTTACTCATCGATTTTCCTTTTGAATTACCAAGTTTCATTTAATTAATTTGAAACGGTCTTTATGAGCCTTTGGGGTCCTATCTGGTTGTAAACTTTGTTATGAAAGGTATGGATAAATGCCAGTAAGCACATACAGAAGAAAAATCAATAGGGTGAAAATCGATATCGCCTCACCGGAACGAATAAGGGGTTGGTCGAGCGGGGAAGTGAAGAAGCCCGAGACGATAAACTATCGTACGTTCAAACCGGAGAGGGACGGGCTTTTCTGCGAGAAGATCTTTGGACCGACGAAAGACTACGAGTGCACATGTGGCAAGTACAAGGGTAAGAAGTACGAGGGTACCGTATGTGAACGTTGCGGTGTAAGAGTCGAATCTAAAGAAGCGCGCAGAAGAAGAATGGGCCACATTGAGCTGGCCGCTCCTGTGACACATGTTTGGTACTTGAAGAGTGCGCCCAGCGTTCTTTCTTCACTTCTGAGTATTCCTGCGAAAGATCTCGAGAACATCATCTATTATGGATCGAAGAGGGTAATCGAAAGACTGTATGTAGTTACCGATCCGAAGGATACCGACTTCTTTCCAGGAATGACGATGTGCCAGACGGAATATGAGATCTATACAAAGAAGCTCAGCTTCGAAGTAGAGCAGGGTTACAAGGTGAAGGCTCCCCACGGACCGGTTACAACAGACATTGACGGTAAAGTCACTATCGAGAGAATCGATAGCATTACCGAGAGAGAATTTGACTGGGTAATCGTCAAGGATGAGACTGGGATAGAGAAGAAGTACCCGGTTTTCGAAGGTGCCCTTATATATGTTCAGAACGAAGACGAGGTTCACATGGGCGACACCCTTGCCGACAGATTCCTCTTCGAGGATGAAGTTCTTTCCGCTACAGAGTATAAAATCTTCAATGAGTACTATCCCGGGAAATTCGAAGCGAAAACGGATACAGAGAGCGATAGGCCAATAGTCATAATTACTGAGATCGACCCCACTGTTTCTGAGGAGACAGGGAGAAGTATCGGTGAAATCCTGATAGAAAATGAATATGAGGCTTACAAAGAGCTCTATCCCGGAAAGGTAACCTGTGATTACGGAGCTGCTGCAATTAAGAAGCTATTACAGGGTATGGATTTAGAAGAGCTTCAGGTAGCTATAGAACATGAGCTGAAAACCATCCCAAAAAGCAGCGCGAGAGCTCTTAAGCTTCTCAGAAGGCTTAAATACGTTAAGGACTTCATAGCTTCAGCCAACAAACCCGAATGGATGGTTATGGATGTGGTTCCGGTAATTCCACCGGACCTTCGTCCCATGATTCAAATAGAGGGTGGAAGGTTCGCCACTACCGATCTAAACGACCTTTACAGGAGAGTAATAAACAGGAATAATCGGCTCGCGAAACTCCTGCAGGTAGGTGCTCCCGACATAATAATAAGAAATGAAAAGAGGATGCTTCAGGAAGCAGTCGACTCCCTCATATACAACGGGAGAGTTGGAAAGGCAGTATCAGACAAATCTGGCAGGCCCTTGAAGTCTCTTACAGACCTGGTCAAAGGCAAGAAGGGGAGATTCAGAAGGAATCTGCTTGGAAAGCGAGTAGATTACTCAGGTAGAGCGGTTATCGTCGTTGGACCCGATCTGAAGATTCATGAATGCGGAATCCCTAAGAGAGTAGCCATGGAGCTGTTCAAGCCGTTTGTTCTCTCGAAGCTTCTTCATGGAAGTGAATCGAGCAAGACAGCGAGAAAGCTTAAAAAAACTATCATAGAAAAGGAAATGCCGGAAGCCTGGGAAGTCCTCGAAGATGTAATTAAGGGACATCCTGTTCTTCTTAATAGAGCCCCGACGCTTCACCGTATATCCATTCAGGCATTCATGCCCAGGCTGGTCGAAGGAAACGCTATTCAACTTCATCCGCTCGTCTGTGCGCCATTCAACGCAGACTTTGACGGTGAGCAGATGGCCGTACACGTTCCGCTATCGGCAGCAGCGCAGGCAGAGGCAAAGTTCCTCATGCTCAGCAGATACAACGTGATTTCTCCTGCGAGCGGGAAGCCTATTTCGATGCCCGGTAAGGACATAATCGTTGGCGTTTATTATCTTACGACCGTCGATCACGAATACGAGAAGAAAGAAAAAGAGATCATGGATTTCGATGCCAAACTCCGTGAAGATGAGGAGATTTCCGAAGTAGAAGCCAGAAGAAAAGTGAGAGAAAAGGCTCTCGAGTGGGTGGACTGGAAGTTTTCCTCAGCGGATGAAGCCAGAATAGCCTACGATAGAGGTTATATTTCATTGCATGATCCTGTACTTGTCAAACTTGATCCAGATCCCGAATCAAATACGCTTACGCTTACGACGGTTGGAAGGATAATCTTCAACACAATAGTCCCCGAGAAGCTTAGGGACTACATGAAGAAGTTCAACAAGAAAGCTATAAAAAAGTTGATCTACGACTGTTTCCACGAATATGGAATCGATAGAACTGCAGACCTTCTGGACGACATGATGTCGCTCGGGTTCCATTATGCAACCACTTCTGGTCTCACAATATCTATTAACGATATAGTTATGTATCCGCAGAAAGACAAGGTTATAGAGGCCGCGCAGGAGAGGGTAGATCAGATCGAGAATCTGTATAAGTCGGGATTCCTCACTGAAGAAGGAAGAACCGAAGAGATAATCAGAATCTGGTCGGATACCACTCAGGAGATAATGGAAAAAACGTACACGGAGTTCGAGAAATATCCATTCAATCCGATTTACATGATGGTCGATTCAGGAGCCAGAGGCACCATCGACCAGCTCAAACAGCTGGCCGGCATGCGAGGCCTTATGGCCGATCCGTCGGGAAAGACGATCGAAGTGCCAATAAAGTCGAATTTCAGAGACGGACTTACCGAACTCGAGTTCTTCACATCTACTCACGGAGCAAGAAAGGGTTGCATCGATACGGCTCTTAAGACATCTTTTGCAGGTTATCTTACAAGAAGGCTTGTGGATGTTTCTCAGGCTATTACCGTGAAGACTCCAAACTGTGGAACTCACGAGGGCATTGAGGCTGTAGAACTCATGGCAGACGGAGTAACAATCGAGAAACTGGAAGAATTCCTCTTCGGAAGAGTTCTCGCATCGGATGTCATAAACCCGTTGACTGGAAAAGTACTCAAGAATGAGAAAACGGGAAAGGAGTACTTCCGCGATACGATGATCAGGGATGAAGATGCAGCATTCCTTTCAAACTACAGAGCCAGTGTTGAAGTTGCGCGTCGAGAGGTTATTAAAATCTCGAAGGTGAAGAGTCTAATAAATTACACAGAACTCGATGAAGATATAAAGATCAACGACAAGGAATACAAGAAAGGTACACATATTGGTAGTGACCTTTTGCATCAGCTTAAGAAGTCAGAGATTGAGAAAATAAGGGTAGTTGCATTCCCCTGTGTAAACCAGATATTCCTGGAGAATGGAAACTCTGGCCAGATTGAACAGAAAGTTGAACTCGAAAAATACTTGGAGCTTCTTGAAAGGAAGACGGAAGTATTAGGAATGCTTGTGAAGAGCTCACTACAAGAGCTAACAGATCTTTCGATAAGAAGCCTCTTAGGTTTTGAAGGGCAGAAATTGAATGATGAGGTCTATGGTAATAAACACTTTCGAGAAAGAAGCAATTACTCAGATGGCAATCTAGAAGAGGTTGGAGTGGCTTGCTATAAAGATTTTAGCAAGATATTTGCGGGTAATCCCATAATGAGTAATTCCAGCGTAACGCTTGTGAAGTATCAGGAGAAGATAGACGAGTTCACGGCAAAGAACCTGCATAAAAACAAAATCGAGAAAGTATTCGTGAGACCCACAATAAAGATAAGATCTGTACTTACGTGTGAATCCGACAACGGAGTATGCGCCATGTGTTACGGAATGGATCTTTCAAATCACGAGATTGTCAACGTCGGAGAATCCGTTGGTGTAGTCGCCGCCCAGTCGATCGGTGAACCCGGTACGCAGCTGACGATGAGGACATTCCATACGGGTGGAATCGCAACCGGACAGGACATAACCAGAGTTCTTCCACGTGCAGAGGAATTGTTCGAGACCCGAAAGAAACTCAAGGATCCCGAAGCGCTCTTTATTGAAAAAGGCGATAGTGGTTTCGTGAAGGATCTCGTCTCTGACGACAAGGGAAGAAGAAAGGTTTACATAGAAACAAAGACCGGCGGTATAAGTGAATACGATCTCTCCTCTAGCATCAAACCCAAGATCGAGATAGGCGACAAGGTCACTGAAGGACAGGTAATAACAACGGGAACCGTAAGGCCAAGGAAACTGATGGAAAAGCTAGGTCTGGTTCAAACAGCACTTTATCTTCTCACCGAGATCAAACGGGTCTATGCGGAACAGGGTGTTGAGATTCACGATAAGCACTTTGAGCTGATAATCAGACAGATGCTTTCTAAAGTTGAAGTCACGGATCCCGGAGACACCGACTTCCTGCCGGGAGACCTCCTAGACATTGTCGAAATCAGAAAGATAAACAAAACAATAGATGAAGCAAACAGCAGAGTCGGAGAGAACAGAGAGTCTGTAATCGATAAGAGATTGGCAAGGAGAGTCCTTGGCGAAGACGAAGATGGAAAGATACAGAAGATAGCGGCTGAGGGCGAACCAATAAGTGAAGAGCTTCTTAACAAGATACTAAAAAGCAGCATAAAACAGATACTTATTTTTGATGTCGACGAAGATAATTATCAGAAGCTTGTCGATGACTTCAATCCCGATACGGTAATTCCCGAGAAGAAGATCCAGATAATGCCGAAGGATCCGATAAAGTTCAAGCGAAAGCTTCTCCGAATTACCAAGGCCTCTCTTGAGAGTGAAGGCTGGTTGTCGGCCGCTTCGTTCCAGCAAACGCCTCAGATCCTTACCGAAGCATCTGTTGCGGGGAAGTCAGATTTTCTGCTGGGACTGAAGGAAAACGTAATCGTAGGCCAGTTAATACCCGCAGGGACTGGTCTTGATATTTTTTCCGATATGCAGGTGAGGGAAATAACTTATCCTAAAAGGAAAGAAGATACTTCAAATATAAAACCATCACAGACATGATTCGACAATAATCGATTTGGAACGGAGGAATGTTATTGATGCCAGACGAAGAACATTTGATAAGGATTGATAGGATCATAGAGTCACTTCAATCCGATATCCCGAATTTGACCGATATAGTGAAGAAATCCCATATGATAGTTGACAGGGTACAAAGCAAACTGAAGGAAATAGACATTGTACTCAAACAGGTTAGCTCTCTATACGAGGATCAAAAAAGCGATTCTGTTTCAGCATCAAAGATTTTTGAAGACTTGAAGTCCAAGAAAACTCAGCTTGAGGAAGAGATTTCCAGTCTGTCTCTCAAAGTCAATGAAGAATCCAAAAAGATCGAAAACTTTGAAGGAACATTAGAAACTTTCGGAAGAGAGAAGCGCGATGTAATTATCGAGCAGGAAGAAAAGAGCGTAAAAGCTATTGAAGAACTAAGAACGAAAATAATCGATGAAATTGACTTGGCAAAGAAAACCATTGTCTTTAATGAATCAGAACTCGAAGAAAAGTTTAAGACGGCTTCGGACACTGTCGACGAACGTATTTCCCAGAGAGTAGAGACTCTATCGGGAGAGGTAGATCGGAGAGTAAATGACGCTTGTGAACTTCTTGAGTCAAGAGCCAAAGAAATAACACAACAGATGGAGGTTTTTTCGGCAAAAGAGAAAGAGTACTTAACACAAAAATACAAAGAGACAACGGACTCCTTGAAAATCTACATGAATGAAGTTAGAGAAAGCTTCACAAATATCGTAAAAGAAACCTCTGCTTTCAGAATCGAACAAGCTATAAACGATTTCAAGAACTCAAGCGAGAAAAGAGTATCAGAAGCCATTTCGAACACCGACGCGGAAGTAAAATCCCTATCTCAGGCATTCGAGAAAGATCTACAAATAAAGCTTAGCGAACTTGATGACAACGTCTCGTTGTTGAAAAAGATGAACGCAGAAGTTCCGCAGCTCATTGAATCAAATATAAAAAAATGGCTGAATGATAAGAGCGAAGAACTTGTGCTAAGAATAGTCAGAATTTTAAAGGTATAGTGAGTGCTCATGGGACTGTTTCGAAAGCTGTTTTCAAAGAATTTCCGTCTGGCTTCAGACATCGAAAAGAAAACTAATGCCGTTGCTAATGCTCTAAATCATGAAATAAGAGAGTTCCTGATGGAGTCTGTTAGAAATGTTTTGGACAAATTCAATGCTGATCTAGAAATTTTCTCGAAATCAGAATCGAAATATTCTCCAATACTTAGAGGTGTAAATGATGAAGAAGATAATCGGAAATCTGATCTATGATACTGAGAAAGCAGAAACAGTTCTCTGCGTGGAAACTGGAGAGTGTCCCTTTGGCCTTCTTGAGGATACTTTGTACGTTACCAAAAAGGGAAACTGGTTTCTCGTCAAGGAATCTGATTGTTTTGACGAAGAAACCGGCCCCGGTATTTGTACAGAACTTGTGGCCCTAACCGGAGATGAAGCTCTCACATGGCTCACGAAGCAGCAAGCGGTGGATGCAATTCAGACGCACTTTCCTGATCAGCTGGAAGAAGCATAAGAAAAAATGTGAGATCACCAAATCCTGATAGACCAAGTGTTTTTTGAATCATTCAATCTAATAAATCTAACGATGTTATCTTATAAGTTCTAACTGTGGAGAATAAGCATGAATGGTTATGTAAATCCGATTGCTGTCGGTCTTAGAATTCTGGATGATTACAAATCACTAATCGTAAAATCCCTCAAATTGAATGGTCTTGATGATCTTTCGGTCGAAAGGATCATTGGCAAAATGCTGGTCGATAACAAGCTTCTGCTCTCATTGAACAAGAACTACAGAATGGGAGAGTTGGGGTTACCCGATTTTTGTAGTCAGAATAATCTTAGTCAGAGATTAGTGGAATGTTTTCCAAAACTCATTAAAGGTTTGAGATTACATCAGGAAGAAGCTATACAAAGCATAATAGCTAACAAGCACACAGTTATCGCCACGGGTACAGGAAGCGGAAAGACTGAATCCTTCCTAATCCCAATTGTTGATTATTGCCTAAAGAAAACCGACCGTGGTATCAAGGCACTTATTATCTATCCAATGAATGCGCTTGCAAACGATCAGATTGAAAGAATTGATAATGCTCTTGAGGGAACAAAAATCAAATACGCTGTTTTTTCCGGAAACACACCAGAACACTTCAACGAGAATGAGAAAGAAGCTTTCGATAATTCAAAAAACTTGCTGAAATCGAGAATGGAGATTCGCGAAAAGCTCCCAGATATTCTTCTCACAAATCATGTAATGCTAGAAAGGATTCTAACAGGGAAGTATTCCAGCATATTTTTCGAGTCGAAGGACACACTGAGATATGTGGTGGTCGACGAGATTCACACTTTCAGGGGTAATAAAGCTGTAGATCTTAAATACTTGCTCTTAAGGCTAAAACACCTGGTGTCGAGAGAGATAGTACACATAGCCTGTAGCGCAACTTTGTCCAGCATCGATAGGAATAGCCACATTGATGGAAAACCTGCTGATCTCGATTTCTTCATTAAGGAAGCACTCAGTATTGACTCATATCAGCTTATAACCGCGCGAGAAGTTCAGGAAACTAATGTGAAGGTTAGGCTCGGTTCAGCAAGAGATGTCTCGAAAAATCTGCCAGCAGAATTTCGTCCTACTAGTGATCTGAAGGAAATTGTTAGTCTTGCCTCCTTGATAAATAATAAGAGATACTCTGAGTTCGATGCAATAGGAAAGACAGGGTCACAAGCTCTCATTGTGAAAGATATAATTGAGCACGAAATATTTCAGGAGATCAAGGCTCTTCTTTCCAAAAGAGCCCTATCCATTCTGGAATTGGCTGAACTCCTTGCAGAAAAAGAACTGATTCAGAATGAAAGAGATTCCTCTTATGCTCTAGCTGTTGTGAAATCGTTTCTCACCGTAGCAAGCTTCTTCAACTCCCAGAAGGCAAGTGATCCTTTGCTCGATTTTAGAATTCATCTGTTCATAAGGAATTCTGGAGGTTATCTGAAGAAGTGTCCTGTTTGTGATAGATTCTTCTCGGGGAACCAGGAGGTCTGTGACCAGTGTGGTATGCCATTGTTCCTAGTGGACAAAGAAGACACTGAATATTGTCTTGGGAAAGTGAGTGGAGATTTTCTTTCACCCTATCTTTTCAAGGAAAGTGATGATCCAAAGAACACGTTTCTGGTTAGAATCTCCAAATTGCCTTCTGATGAGGGAATAATAACTGGTCTTGAAGCAGATGATCTTGGAAGATTACTTATAAAGCGCGATGAATCATCTGAGTTGATACTAGCCAACTGCTCAGTTGAAATGCGCGATGTTGAAGCTCATCTGATAAATCTAACTGATGGTAACAGAGAGTATCAATATCTAGAGAAGATCATATCATCGATATTTGAGTTTCAGAATCGTGACAAAGCAAGTCTTCTTTGTTTCATAGATAACCGCGAAAAGACTTCTCTAATAGCTTCCATTTTTGCGGATGATTTCTTCGAGAAATTCGTCACTGAACTACTTATGATTTACTACCCGGCCTCCGGAACGTTAGTTCTGTCTGAAGCCAATGATCTTCTTCTTTCAAGACTCAGAGGAGATTTAGACCAGCTTGAACCTGTCAAGAAGTCTATTCTGGAAGACAGTTTTCCCGAGGTTCAGCTTTGTCTTCTGCGTTTCTTGATGGCTCGAGCAAATGAATATTCTTCTCGGAAAGATCTTCTGTCAATCAAGTTTATTGAGCCTATGAATGACACCGAGAAGAGAATACTTGACTGGGCTCTTACAGAGAGATTCATAGAAAAGGGCGGAATACAGTTACCTGAAAGAAGAAGGTTTGTGAAGTTTGAACTGCATTGGATTACTAGTAGACGGGGTTTCTATCTTCCCTCTAGTAGTTCCGAATCAATTCTCTATTCCAATTCGCTGGTGTTGAGCCCCAAAAATCTAGGGGATGACTTGAACAACGAGGAACTCTTAAAAGCTCTGAAATCACTTGTGGAAAAAAGATACGTAATATCCGAAACAACCGAGGACGACAAAGAGTACTTCTTTCTCAATTCTTCAAGAATTCTAGTTAACAGATACGATTCAGAGTGCAGAAGCTTGAAAGAAGCAGCAGAAAGGTACTTAATAACGGCCGATGTTCACAATTCCGAAGTCAAGAACAGAAAAGAAATAGAAGACAGTTTCAAAGAAGGTAAGACAAATATCCTGGTAAGCACATCTACTCTGGAGATGGGCATTGACATTGGAGAATTGGACAGCATTCTTATGGTAGGTGTCCCCCCTTTGCCATCAAATTATGCCCAGAGGTCTGGCAGAGGTGGCAGACAGGCTGGCAGTTTCGCACTGGTCACAACCTTTTGCTCAGAAAGCAACAATCATGACCTCTTCTATTTTTCAAGACCTCAGGAAATGGTACAAGGAATGATATCTCCACCGCGCTTTGATCCTTTGAACAGGTCAATAATTAAAAAGCACATAAATGCTTTCTTGCTTTCTGGAAGACTTACACGTGTAGAAGTCATTGCTCTTATGAATATGCCTGATTCTCAGCTTGAAGAGCAGGTGAATGAAGTGATCAGTGGATTCGTTGGCAAATCTGACTGGATAAGAGATTATGTACTGAAGGAGTTCAGAAGTGTTTGTAGAGAACTGGTAGAAGAAACCCAGGATGACTACTGCAGCAGCACTTTCTACGCAAGTAGGTTTGCTCCTGACTACGGGTTTAGAAAGGAAGTTGTTCTTCTCGCAGACACAATAGACAAAACTTCTGTGCTTATGAACAAGGATAATTATATTCATAACGATCTTCTTCTATCCTCAAGAGATGCAGAACAGGCGTTAACTGCTTTTGTGCCAGACAGCCAGGTACATATTGCCGGCCAGAACTACCGGATTTTGCCGGAAGGAAAGTTTGTGAATTGCGATGCCAATGGTACAAGGGAATATAAGATTTTCTTTGCAGAAAAAGCGGACAGGTATTCAAGCAAGGATAGAAAGAGGAAGAACTATGATACAAAATTTCAGTTCTCCCACATCGATTGTCAAAAAAACTTTGGAAAAATAATCGAATTAGGTTATTCGGAGAGTAGCAATATCTATTTATGGAATAGAGGCTTGAGAGAAGCAGGAGGGAAAGTCAGAAAGTTTGATGACAAAGAAAGCTCATTCGAAATAGTCTATCGGATGGAAAGAGAGATGCTATCATTTGCTTTTGAAGATGTAATCTTTCCTCGCAAGTACGCGATAAGTTTTGTGTCAACTATTGACAGGACAGTAAAAGATCTCTATAGAATAGATGAAGACGAACTTAGGCTTGGTTACAACTTCAAATTATCTGAGGATCAAACATCGAAAAGTCACATAGTTCTTTACGACGCAGCTGGCAATTCAAACGCTCCCCTAAGAGAAATCTATGAACACTTCGAACAAGTAATACAAAAGGCATATGAAAACGTTCTTGGTTGCAATTGCAAGAACGGTTGCTACCTGTGTATGAGGAGTTATCAAACTCATTATCTAAGCCATCTGGTAGACAAAGAAATATCGAAAATGATTCTCGGATACCTTCTCGGCAAAGTGAAGTTTGTTCCTTATGTTGATATGTCGGGTTTAGCTTCCCAAGAAATCGAAGAGGAGATTCATGTAGTTGGACGAAGAGTAATACACAATAACTTCGAACATATAGCGAAGGAAATGACAGACGATGCTCTGTTCGAAATACTCCTGAAATGTATAAAAGGGCATGTGCCGCTATCTTCTAGAAGCATTCGTATCAACTGTAATGACAAGAGAATCTCTTCAAAAATCACAGGGTTATACAAATGTAATAAAGGGAAACAGAGTCTCGACAGGCTCCTCCTTCAACTCAAGAGATTTGATTATGTGGAGGTTCTTTAAATGGCGTATATGGTCCAATCCGGGCAGTCGGGTTTTACCCCCAACAAAGCCGAAGAGGTGATGCTGGATTGTCTCCAAAGACTTCCGGATTCTTGCTATGTGTACAGAGAACTGAGAATTTCACTCGGAGGACCTAAAGAGAGGAAACCCGATTTCATTATAGTCGGTGAAGAACTCGGTGTTATCTGCATAGAGGTCAAAGACTGGAATCTAGACACCAACAAATACTTATGGAAAAATCAGCAGAAAATAGAAAAGGAATCGATTGCCTCTGGGAAAACTGAAGAGATAACCAATCCCTTCTCCCAAGCGTCTGATTACAAGTACCTTGTCCGAGAAACGCTCAGAAAAGAGTGCACTGGACATGTAATGGTTGATTTCATTGTTGCTTTCCCAAGAATTACGAAGCAATCTTTCTTAAACAAAGTTCAAGATGTTAAAATCAGAAACTCAGAGCAATCAAAGTTCATGTTCGATCCCAAGAAGACCGTTTTCAATGAGGACTTACATCCAGATAAGAGCATAATTGATGTACTGAAAGCAAGAGTGGAAGATCAGAATAGAATAAGTGAGACAATTGTAAATGAGATAAATGAAGTACTCCTTCCAGACCCGTACCGAATCGATGGCCACCAGAAACTCATTTCCTACAGGAAGAGACTGGCTAAAATTTCCAAGCGACAGGCTAGCTGGATATTCGGACTAGATAGGAAAGTGAACTATCTCTTAGATGTTCCCGGAAGCGGGAAAACAAACGCTCTCGTCTCCAGAGCGCTCTCGCTAATCGACTTCAATTCAGAGAATCCTCCCAAGATACTTCTAACTACCTATAATCGTAATCTGTCAAGAAACATCGAGAAAGTGCTCAGAAGCAAGATATCTGGATCCCCCCTTGAGAATACTTACTTGAATTCAATAGTAATACTTAGTATGCCGGACATACTGAATAAGATCTACAGCTCGGCATTTGGACATGATCCCGAGAAAGAAAGCCTGACCGAGGATTCTCTTCGTGAATATGTACAAGAAATACTGATCAGTAGTAAGACTGATTTCAAGAAATTCGATCACGTATTCGTTGACGAGATCCAGGACTTCGATAACTTCTACATCCTAGTTCTCAAGAAGCTGTGCAGGCAAGAGAGCTTCTTCTTTGTAGGAGACATCGGGCAGAAGATCTACGATCGCGACTGCAATCTTGATGCAATAGGTTTTCCCGTAAATGAATGCAGAGTAGATAAGAGCTTCAAAATGTATAGATCGCCCAAATACGTAGCAAAACTTGCAATTGACTTCATTAACAAAGATCCCTTGCTGAGGTACGAATTCACAAATAATGGTTATCGCGATGGCCAAATAGAGTTTGTCAATACCTTGGATGCAGCCGCAGAGATATATCATGTACAAGATTCTATTGGAGAGCTTCTGGATAGAGTATCTAGTATGAACCAAGGATTATATTCTGCAGATGATCTAATGATTGTCACTTCTCCAGAGCGATTGGAAGAAGTGAATGAAAGGCTTAACTCCCGAGGAATAAAGAGCGAAATAGGTGAACCACATTCCACAGGCTGCGTTTGCTGTGTTGATTTTCTCAATGTGAAAGGTTTGGAAAGGCGAGTTGTAATCATCAATCGTATTGAGGATCTATATTCTAAACTGGATCCAATGAATTCCTTCGATAACGAAACCGATAAGAACCTACGCGATTCTCTCTCTAGAAGGATGATATATGTTGCAATGACTAGAACCACTGAGGAGCTCGTCATACTTTGTGAAGATCCAAAGAATTCATTTGTCAGAGATCTCCTAGAACTGAACGGCATGATTCTAAAGGAAAGGGAGCGAATTCGTTTTGGAAATAGATGAAAACATTGATGATCCACTTTACGAAAAAGCTATCTCGATAGTTGGCACATTGAACAGCAACGGAGTTGAAGCGTCAATATCCAGGAAATCTGATCGAGTTGTGAAAGTTGAAATTGCGAGTCGTGGTTTTTTGTGTATATACTATAAAAGCAAGAACAGGGCCTTCACCATTACTTACAATGAACTTAAAGACAAAGAGCTTGCCAAAAAGATCGAACTCCTGCTGAAAACTAACAAGACAGAGAGTAATCATAAGATTGAATCACTCCAAACGGAGCTCGAGGAATATGCGACGAAGATTTGTGAGAAACTCGGCGAAGCTCACATAGATTACAGGTATCTTGGAATATACAATGGCATGTTCGCAAGGATTTCCATTCAATCGTCAGAACGGGTTCAATTCATAGATATATATAACACAAAGAGATTCCGGCTAGATGTCCGTTATACCATTGATGATACTGCTCTTAGAGAGCAGATAATCAGTGCACTAAAGGTGAGTAATTCGGTAAAGCCTGAAAACGAGAGCGACTCTAAGAGGTTCAGAGAACTTGACTTCTTGTACAAGACTTTGTATCCTTTCAAAGACTGCAACTTTGATTTCTCTTGTTTCAAGAACGCTCTTGAAAGGACCTCACCAACTCTATTCTCAAAGATAGAGGCAATCTCGGAATACTCTTTCTATGAACTTGAGAAAGCATATTTTTTGCTGAGGGAGGGACGGAAGAATGCCATCGAATGAAGAATTGGTAAATTCTGCAATCAAAGCCTTTGATGAAGCCGAAAAGATTACAAATTCAGTCGAAGAAAAAGAACCTGGAAAACGTATGAAAGCCTATGATACAGCAGCCCAACTTCTAGAAGCTGTTTGGAGAGAAGGAAATGAAAAGAAGTACGGTTTTAAGCTTGTTAAGGCTTTGAGAAGAAGCAAACGCTACGAAGATGCTCTCGCTGTTTCCAGAGAGTTGTTCAGGCAAAATAGAGAAAATGATTATGTCAAGAACTCTTATGCCTGGGTTATTTATGACTATAAGATAAGAGCCAGAAATGAGGAAATAACTGATGAAAAAGAGTTCCTCAAAGCAGCAAATGCAATTTGTGAAATGACAACTGCAGGTAAATATAGCCCTTATACAGCTACCGTTATGAAGGTGCTAGATTATCTAAAAAAGAAGACGAATCGTATAGATCTTGAAGAGGAATGGCTGGATAGGATACAACCCGCGGATCTCTCAAATGAGGTAAGAAATATTAGAGACAATGGTAAGAACATCTCTATTCCTTCAGACAAAGAAAAGTGGTTCACTCATAAGTCATCTGTGCTTTATGAAAAGAAGGACTACATGGAATGTATCAAATGCTGTGACAGGGCTTTAGAAGAACTAGAAGTTTATTCTAAGAACAACGAAGGTGGTTTCTTCTTCATTCGTAAACGGGCTTTAGCAAAACTGAACATTCCCCAACTAGAAGAATCGGGGCTGAGAGACCTAGAAGAATTGCTTAGTCGAAGACCTGAATGGTATATCTTCTCAGATCTCTCTTCACACTTTTTTAGGAAAGGACTCTTCTCCGATGCGTATAAGAATGCATTATTCTCTTTGGTGTATTATCCTAACAAACGTAAGCTTGTGACGGTGAAAACACCGCTTGAAATATTGGGAAAGATTTTTGAAACCAGAGAGGAAAAAGAAGTGAGTGCCAAACACTATGCCTTAATTGTCAATGCTTTCAAAGAAGAAAAATTCAGAGTGTCTACCGAGTACCTGACCAAAGCCACTTTGAATGAAGAGAATCTAGCCGAAAAATTGCCAATCAAATTGCTTAATGCGGAACTGCAACGTTTTTGGATTGCTGAGCTAAAGAAATACCTGGACGAAGTGCACGCCACAGTAACAAAGGTTCTTCCAGATAGGCGAAAAGTATTCGCAGAATCAGAAGACAGGCTCAAATACTCCTTCAGATTCGCAAACTTTCAGGGAAACACAAAGCAACTCTCTAATAAAGATAGAGTAACCCTTTACCTGAATCCAATTACATCCAAGAAAGATGGAACAAACGAGGCAATAATAGCCGAAAAAACCGTTTCCGCTAACCCTTGGATCCGCGAATTAAGCACGCCGATTTATGAGTCTTCCCATTATAAACGAAAGAGAGTATTGTTAGGAGACCAACTATCCATATCCGGAACACACCGAGCATTCGATTTAAAGAGCCGCACCCTTTACCTAGTTTATTCAAATTTCTTCGGTTGCTTGAAAGACTTCTTGTATACTGAGAACAAGAAATCGTAGACCAGAGAGTGTTCATCGACAGCAATGTACAGTTTCTGTCTTGCGCGTGTTACTGCAGTGTATAAAATACTTCTCATGTCTTCATGTTCGTTTATCGCCTCTTCTGCATTTACTAGAGCAACGGCTATGAAATCCATCCCTTTACTAGAAGCAATGGTGCTAATTCTAACTTCGTTTTTGGTAACGTCAAAATTTATCTTACTGCCGATATCTTTAGCCAATGAATAATACGGAATCTTATAGGAATCAAAAATTGATTCGATTAACTTATACTTTCTATGCTTATTACCCGGAAAAACCACAAGTATGTCACCAAAATTCATATCATCACTTTCCTGAATAAGGTGAATTATCCAGTTGGCTACTGAATGATACTGATCATCCCATGACTTGAACCCATAGAGAATCGGTATTGATCCATGTAAATTACTTGCGCGGATTCTCTTTTCTTCACATATGCTGTTGTCGCTCTTTCTTATTGGTAAGGTTTTGTCGAAGATATTAGCCGCAAATGTCAGAATTTCGACTGTATTCCTGTAATTCTTTGTTAAAGAGTAATTGTCCTCTAAGTTAATGTAATCAGAGAAATTCAATACTTCTATGTCTGAAAAGTCCCATTTTCTATTCATGATATTTTGTGCTTCATCAGCGCAAACGAGCATTGAGTTTGTTTTAGTGTCCAAGAATTCATTTATAAAAAGGAAGTATTCGCCTTTGAAATCTTGAGCTTCATCAATGAAAATCGCTTGATATTTGTCTCTATCTATCAAGTGAACATTTGTCAGAAATTCATTAATTGAGTCTATCAATACTGTGTCCATATTTTCTTCATCCAATTCTGCTAATTTGGGTAAGGAATGCGAAGTATATTTCGAGAATTTTCTTCTGAAAAACTGAGTAAATGTATCAATCTCGACATTTGTAAAATCCCCTTGGATGTTTATGCTGTCAAACATCTTTTCAAGATATTTCTTTAGTGCAATATTCCAGCACAGAAGAAGAACTTTCCAATCCGGATGCATAATTGTTATTAGTTTAGCTCTGAAGAGCATTACCAGAGTTTTGCCACTTCCAGCAATACCGTGGAGCAACCTTTTTCCTTCGCCAATGCTTTTAGCTACCATTTCTTGGGGATTATCAAGCATCGCATCTAGATGGACTTTACCTTCAGTGTGCTTAACAACGATCCTCTTTCCTCTAATTTGCGTCTCAGGGCAAATAATTCGTTTTATTGTGTAGAACTGAGCCAAAGACATGTTGGTACCCTTTCTTTCAAAGAAGTTGTTTATCTTAGTACTAGCAGAATTGGAATTCACTTCAGAAAGGTCATTTGAGAACAGTATTCTCTTTCCAGTCATAACTGACTCAAGTTTCGTGTTGTTAATTTCAAAGCGTTCAAAATCCTCGCGCTTGATGTTCGGAAGCGCTACACCATATTGCCACTCGAATATTAGGTTGCCCTGTCTGTCCTTTAGGTAACTTGATTTGCTTAGCTCTCTCAGAATGAGCTCGATATATTGTCTACTTCTGAGAATGGGGTTTTTCACGCTTCTATCCCTAAGGTTTATTCTTTCTTTGTTAAAGGATCTAATACTTCGCAGAGTCCAGTCTTTCACTTCTAACACAAGAATTCCCCTGTCAGGAACAAGGATAATGAAATCTGGATAGACTTCGATGTTTGATATGCCAAGGTCAAACCATACATAGCAATCCTTGTCCAAGTGCGAAAGGTAGTTGAATACAATTATTTCTCCAGGAGTTACTGTTGAATTACGTTTAGAAATACCTTTAAGAGTGTTTGGTATCATTTGAGCCATTTTGTCAAACCCCTATATCAATTCATCATCGTCGTCATCAAAGATCCCAGAACCGATTTCTTCATTGATGGGTGTATCAAATACAAAACTCAGGTCTAGTTTGTCTTTGCTTTGGCTAATTCCTCTTTTTCTCCCTCTATGAACACCGTCTATGTCTAATCCTTTCCTATTGAAACCATTTACATCGTAACCGTTAGTGTCATAACCTTCTTCATCGTACCAAGTTCTTGTCTCCTGGTGAATACCTTCCTTGCTAAACCCACTTTTTGAGAACCCCTTTTCATCAAGCCCATCACTATCATACCCAAGTCGATCATAACCTTTTCTATCGTAACCATTTTTGTCAAACCCCTTTCTGTCAAAACCATCAACATCAAGTCCGAGTTCGTCATATTCTGTGTTAGTCAGTTTATTTATTCGTTTCTTGTTCAAGGGGTTTCGTTCTTCAGTATGTACATCATGACAATTGCCTATTTCATCATAGCCGTTGACATCATAACCGAAAAGATCAAATTCCGTTCCTGTTTCTCGGTGAATTCCCTTTCTGTCAAATCCTTTAGAGTCATAACCTGAAACATCATAACTTGTATGAGTTACTTTATGAATGCCTCTTCTGTCAAAACCAATTGCGTTAAGCCCATCTCTGTCGTATCCGTCTCTATCAACGCCAAGTCTGTTAAAACCATGAGCATCGTATCCGGACGCATCAAAACTGGTCAGTGTCTCTTTGTGAATTCCATTATGGTCGAAACCGTTTCTGTCAAACCCATTTTTATCGTAGCCTTTAGTATTGAACTCAGTGCCCGTGAGTTTGTGAATTCCACCTTTATTGAAGCCTTTTCTGTTAAAACCCTTTCTATTCAGACCATTTCGATTATAGTTGTTCTGGTCATATCCGCTTCTGTCATATCCATCAATGTCATAGCCCTTGACATCATATCCTGATTGGTCATACTTTGTTCTTGTTTCTCTGTGAATCCCCTTCTTGTTGAACCCCATTCTATCGTATCCATCTTCGCTAAAGCCGTCTCTTGCGAATCGATTAATATCAAAGCCATGTTTGTCATAGCCGTCAGCGTCAAAACCATTTGCATCGTATCCATTGAAATCAAATCCAGAAGGATCAAAAGGAGTATGTGTTTCTTTGTGAATACCGTCTTCATCAAAACCGTCTTCACTGTAGCCATTTGCATCGTAACCAAAGGGATTGAATTCGGAGTTGGTGACTTTGTGAATACCGTTTCTATCAAACCCTCTCTGATCAAATCCTGCAATATCAAAGCCAAAAGTATCAAACTCCGTTTTTGTTGACTTGTGAATTCCATTTCGATTGAAGTTAGCTGCTGTATAGCCTCTTTTGTCAAAACCGTTCTTGTCATAACCATTTATGTCAAACCCATTTGCATCAAATCCTGAAAGATCAAACTTAGATAGTGTTTCCCGGTGAACTCCTTTCTTGTCAAATCCCCTTTCATCGTATTCGTTGGAATCATAACCACTGTTATCAAATCTTGTTCGTGTGGACTTGTGAATACCATTCCTGTTGAATCCTTCCTTGGAATAGCCGTTCTTATCAAAACCCTCTTTGTCAAAGCCGTCAGAATCGTAGCCGTATGCATCGTAACCTGATGGATTTAGAAAAGTGTGTGTTTCCCAATGAATTCCCTTCTTGTCAAATCCCCTTTCATCGTATTCGTTGGAATCATAACCACTGTTATCAAATCTTGTTCGTGTGAACTTGTGAATACCATTCCTGTTGAATCCTTCCTTGGAATAGCCGTTCTTATCAAAACCCTCTTTGTCAAAGCCGTCAGAATCGTAGCCGCATGCATCGTAACCTGATGGATTTAGAAAAGTGTGTGTTTCCCAATGAATTCCCTTCTTGTCAAATCCCCTTTTATCGTATCCATCAACATCATACCCATGTTCATCATATTTCGTTCGAGTAGATTTGTGAATGCAACTTTTGTCAAATCCATCTATGTCATATTCAGAAGAATCAAACTCTGTTTGTGTCTTCCTGTTAATACCATTGTTGCCAAACTCTTCTTGCTCAAATTGACTTGAATCAATAAAGGGTTTGTTGCTAGTTGAAGTAAACTGTCTCAAGGTTTCTGATTCTCGATTTGATGAACTGCTTCCTTCATTGGATGATTTGATTATACGATAGACAACATAACCAATCAGCCCAATAATCGCAATAACAACTATAAATATTAGCAATGGGGGGAAAAGAATTGCGGCAATAATGAATAAGAGTGTGCCAACAATTCCTTCAGCAGTCTCGTTACCTTCGTTTAGCTTTTTCACAAGTATTGATATTCCAACAATGAGGCCAACTAGTAAAACTAGAATAACAACAATCATTGTCTCCTCCATACGCAGGGCTTTGCTTTGATTTAACTGAAAGCTAGATTCTTAGATGAAGGAAATTCTCGGATCGAGTCAATATCGAAAAGCATGAAATCCATTCCTAATTTATTATATCATTTTGTTTACTGTGAAAATAAAAAATCGCTAATGAAATATTTGGTATTTACTTGGTAATTTTCTTGGTAAATAACAAAGCGATTAGCATGGTCAAAATAGAATAAAAAACAGTCTTCGCCGAATATCAGGGTATAGAACACTTTTTCATTTATGAAACTCGCCAGTTAACGTATTTAAAATTATTGATAGGAACTCACTCTCAGTTTTGCTATCCTGTGCAATGAGGTATTCCTTTGGGGTGAGCAGTAAGAGGCTCCGTTTGGCTTTTAGTTTTGAATCAAGATTGTTATACTTTGCAGCATAATACCTTAAGAGCATATTGAGTGAGTGATTCCTCTAGCTGAAGGCAGAAAGTGTTGGCCAGCCTATCATGAGTAGATAATCGTCAGGGGAATATCGGAAGGACCATTTAACGGTTTTATGAGAGTCAGCAAGACGTAAGTAATCAAGAAATCCTCAGGAACAGGAGTTTGATCCTTGTTATTCAATTCTCTCTGCCATAGGCTTGCGTAATACCTCGGTTATTATAACTCTCCAGACGTATATTTATGCTGCCTGAAGGAAGGACGAAGTCAGCAATTCAGTACGTATTCAAAAAACAGTTTCGCACAGAAGAGAAGTCTTGAACAGACAATTACCTTATTATCGTGCTTATCAGTTCATTCCTCCAATCTTCTGAATTCATGGTGCCTTTAGCGGGCCAGGTAATCGGTTTATTGGTATTTTTTCTCGACTCATCCAGATGAGAATCGATAAATACATTTAGTGCAGCCTCAGGAACCTTATACTCTCTGTTCTTGTGTACTGTTTTACCATTTCTGATGTATTCTCTTATTCTATTAATTACAGGATCTTTGCGATCGGATCTGACTTTCTCCTGCGAGCTACAGAAAACCAGGTTTATAGCTTTGGTGAAACCATCGGAGTGTTCGGTGGCCAATCTTAGTTTCTCATTGTCTGTGATCACCTCTTCGAGCATATTTATATTTCTCGCATTGAAGGGGTGTATAAACTTAACCTCAATGGCATACTGTACTTCCTCTTTGTATGCAAAATACTT
>Ga0209408_1000821_pt1 | contig 21644 bp, 14 predicted proteins | sample AD_UKC107_MetaG_FD_184422 | JGI IMG/M metagenome (GOLD analysis project Ga0209408, IMG submission 184422) | Active sludge microbial communities of municipal wastewater-treating anaerobic digesters from Hong Kong - AD_UKC107_MetaG (SPAdes)... | ecosystem: Engineered > Bioreactor > Anaerobic >... | reverse complement strand
TTTGGAAAAATGGATTTTAGAAGAGCATAAAGATTGGAAAACCAATGTTTTCGGACAGTGTAAGAGTTGGTTCGATATGGGATTGCAGCCACGAGCTGTAAGTCGCGATTTGGATTGGGGAGTTCCCGTTCCGGTTGAGGGAGCCGAAGGAAAGGTTCTGTACGTTTGGTTCGATGCACCAATTGGTTATATTTCTGCAACCCGTGAGCTGACTCCAGATTGGGAAAAATACTGGAAGGATTCGGAAACTCGAATGATACATTTTATTGGGAAGGACAATATCGTTTTTCACTGTATCGTTTTCCCTGCAATGCTAAAAGCTGAAGGAAGTTACATCCTGCCCGACAATGTTCCGGCAAACGAATTCCTAAATCTCGAAGGCGATAAAATTTCCACATCGCGAAACTGGGCAGTTTGGCTCCACGAGTACTTAGAAGAATTCCCCGGCAAGCAGGACGTTTTGCGCTACACACTTACCGCAAATATGCCCGAAACCAAGGATAACGACTTTACCTGGAAGGATTACCAAACCCGCAATAACAGCGAGCTGGTTGCCATTCTTGGAAACTTCGTAAACCGTGCTATGGTTTTAACCCATAAGTATTTCGAAGGGAAAGTTCCGAATGTTGATTCAATTTCTGATTTTGACAGGGAAATTCTGAACGAGATTCCAAAGTTAAAAAAGTCAATTGAGGAGAACCTTGAATCGTTCCGTTTTAGGGAAGCGTTGAAAGAACTGATGAACCTTGCCCGCTTGGGCAATAAGTACCTGGCCGATACCGAGCCCTGGAAACTTATCAAAACAGAACCCGAAAGAGTTGGAACTATTCTGAATATTTCGTTGCAAATAACTGCAAACCTGGCCATTTTGGGAGAGCCATTCCTTCCGTTCACGGCAGATAGGCTCTGCAAAATGTTGAATCTTACGCAAACTACCTGGGAAAATGTTGGAGAGAGTGTTTTAAGCGCTGGTCATCAGCTAAATCAGGCAGAGTTACTGTTTGATAAAATTGAGGATGAAACAGTTGAAAAGCAGCTGGCAAAGCTACAGGCTACCAAAGCTGCCAACGAGAGCGCAACAAAAAAGGCAAATCCACAGAAAGAGGAAATAACCTACGAGGAATTCTCAAAAATGGATATCCGAACAGGTACTGTGCTGGAAGCCGAAGTTGTTCCAAAAACCCAAAAGTTGTTAAAATTAAAAATTGATACTGGGGTTGACCAGCGAACCGTTGTTTCGGGTATTGCCGAGTACTTTAAACCCGATGAAGTAGTTGGCCGTCAGGTAGCTATCCTCATTAACCTGGCTCCACGAAAAATTCGTGGAATTGAGTCGCACGGAATGATTCTGATGGCTGAGGATGCCGACGGGAAACTTCGTTTTGTGCAACCAAACGAAAGTGTGGCAAACGGTTCGGAAATAAAGTAACACAATAAAAATTTGTTGCGTAGGTTTCAATATCATAACAAAGCAAAAAGTAAGAGGTATGTTTTTAAAAATCAATGTGAGAACTGTTAAGTCAATCTTATTTTTGACTATCATTCTTTTTGCTTTCTCACAGTGCGCAAAAATTGTTGCCCCGCAGGGTGGTCCAAAAGATGAAACTCCGCCAGTAATGCTAAAAAGCGCCCCACTGCCTAATGCGTTGAATTTTAACGAGAAGAAGGTGGTGCTTACCTTCGATGAGTACATCAAAATTCCTGAGATCAACCAGAAACTCATTGTTTCGCCTCCACAGGAGAAGCCCCCAAAGATTACCCAGAAGGGGAAAAGTTTGGAGTTAAGTTTCGAGGAGCCTTTCCTCGAAAACACAACCTACACGCTCTACTTTTCCGACGCCATTGCCGATAACAACGAGGGGAACAAGATTCCCAACTTCGAGTTTGCCTTTTCAACAGGAAACACCATCGATTCGCTTACCTTCTCAGGAAAAATTGTTGATGCCTACTCTCACGAACCTCAGGAAGGTGTAATTGTTATGATATACAATAGCATGGAAGATTCCTTGCCAGTTACAACCCGACCACGCTACGTTTCAAAAACCAATAAGGAGGGTAAGTTTACCTTTAGCAACCTCAAGGAGGATGATTACAAAATTTTTGCCCTGGTAGATATGAATTCAAACTATATTTTCGACCAGCAGAGCGAAGCTATTGCCTTTAAAAAACAACCAGTTACTCATGACATGTTGCTTTCGCCAAGCAAACTGTTTGAATTGAGCGATTCAACAAAACGCGACTCACTTCTAAGGATTGATACAACTCTTTTAGCAAAACGAGAAGAGTTTTCCATGCGATTGTTTATGGAGGAAAGCAGAATCCAATCGTTAACCGATTTTTCCAGAAAGGAAAGAAGGAAAATTCAGTTTGGTTTTACTCGAAAACCTCAGGGAGAACTAGCAGTCAGGCCCCTTTCCAATTTTCAGGTTGATGAAAACTGGTATATTGAGGAGAGAAACTTAAAGGGTGATACGTTAACATGCTGGATTAAAAGCAGCTACTTAAGCGGGCTAGATACATTGAATGTTGAATTAACCTACTCGAAAACCGATTCGATGGAGAATTTGGTTGAACGAATTGATACTATTAAACTCGTTTATAAAGAACCTCTTCTGTCTATTGCACAACGACGACAGCAAGAAAAGGCAAAGGAAGAGAGCGAAATTCAAACTATGCCAGTGAAGGTTTCGTTCCCAAAAGGAAACTCCCCTAAGCCGAACGACAGGCTGCGCCTAGTTTTTAATATGCCAATAGAAAGTTTCGATACAACCCTACTTTCAATTGAAAACCTTGTTGACACAAGCAGTATTGATAGCTGCCAGTTTGTAGTTGATAGCTTAAATCCTCGAATCCTTTACGTTGACTATCCATGGCAAAGTAATGTTAACTACAAGTTTAACGCTTTACCAGGAACCTTTGTTAATCTCGACGGGCTTCCAAACGATACACTTAGGTTGTACTTTACTGGTGCTGATCCCGAGCAGTTTGGAATTCTGAATCTTAACCTAACCAACGTGATTCCAAACGTAATTGTTGAACTTTTAACTGATAAGGGCATTTTTGTTGAGAGGAAGATTGTTAGTACCGATGGTATTGTAACGTTCAATTACGTAACCCCAGGCAAGTACTACTTCCGTTTCATTATTGATTCCAACAAGAATGGTGTTTGGGATACAGGTTGGTACAAAAAGGGCATTCAGCCCGAAATTGTGCTAATATTCGAAGAGAATGGAAGTCCCAAAATATCAACCGTGAGAGCATTTTGGGAGTATGATTTGGAGTATAGTTTTAACCTTGAAAACCTTGAATAATGTCGGTACTAATGAATTTTGCCATGTTCCCAACCGATAAGGGTACCAGCGTTAGCCCATACGTAGCTAGGATTATTAAGGTTGTTCGCTCTGCAGGATTTGAGTATCAGCTCACTTCCATGGGAACCCAGGTTGAAACTACAACCCTTGAGGAGGCGTTTCAAATTCTTGCAGAATCGAACCGGGCGCTCGAACCCGACTGTGAACGAGTTTACCTGTCTGTCAATTTCGATATAAAGAAGGGTGAAATGGGAAGGATTAAAAGTAAAATTGCATCGGTTGAGGAGAAACTCATTAAGTGATTGAATATGATTTTGGAATGAAAAAAAGGATTACGCTAGTTATTTTTTTAAATCTGCCTGCTCTGCTTGGGTTTTCACAAACCTATGTGGGTGCACGTTCTGGCTACAACATGTCCATAATCAACTTCAAACCCTGGCAGGATACCAAAATGGTTTACCGCATGGGAGGCGACTATGGAATTACGGTTAAGCATTTCGATAATGATTACGTTGGTTTTCAGGCAGAACTTAACTACGTAGAGCGTGGTTACAGACAACCCTACGGCGAGTGGGAAATATTTATGCACCTGAACCATTACATTGAGCTACCAATGTTTTTACAAGGTCGATTCATGTATAAGGGCTACTTTGTTCACCTTAATGCAGGATGCTATGGTGCATACCTGCTTTGGGCTGAAGAGGGGTTAAACACAACCGGCGAATTCGATTTGAAACCATACAAAATCAACATACTTTACGATGAACGATTCGACTTTGGTTTGGTTGGCGGTTTTGGGTTGGGCAAAGAGTTTAAGTGGGGAACCCTACAGGCTGATGCAAGACTTTTCTATGGTTTTGCTGACCTCTTTGACCACGATTACGAGGAAATGCCAGAGGAATCGAGGTCAACGGTTGAAAGCGTATCGGTTAGCTACTACCTAAACCTCTCAAAACTTCGAGAGCAGCTAACTGAGCGTAAAAGAAGAAAAACAGAAATTGATAACCAATAAAACATATAACCATGAGGGCATTTTCAGCTGTAATACTAATAATGGTTACTTCAGTAACACTTTTTGCCCAGTCGGGCTACGTTCAGGAGGGGAAAGCATCGTTCTATGCTGATAAGTTTGAAGGACGAACAACCGCATCGGGCGAGCGGTACAGCCATGCGAAAAGTACTTGTGCCCACCTTTCGCTTCCCTTTGGTACACTAGTAAAAGTAACTCAAATTTCCAGCGGAGAATCGGTTGTGGTAAGGGTAAACGATCGGGGGCCCTTCGTGCCCAACCGTATTATCGACCTGAGTCGCTCAGCAGCCGAAAAGTTAGGATTTATTAGCGAAGGTGTTACCGATGTACGAATAGAGGTTCTTGATAACGAAGGCAACGTACTACCCCAAACACCTCCTTCAAAGCCGAAGGAAAACCCCGAAACAAAGAATCCACGACCCACAACGCAACCTCAGCCTCTCGACAAGCCCAACGTAGCGCCTCAACCTCAACCTCAACCTCAACCTCAACCATCAGTATCTTCCGACTACGAGTTGTACGAGCTGAATATTACTAAACAGCAACCCGGAGGTTTTACCATTCAGATTAAAAGCTACCGGGAAATGGAGAATTTACTTCGAATAGTTGATGAGCTAAAGTCGTCGTTAAAGGAGAATGTTCGTGTTCAGGTTGCCACCGTAAATGGTGAAAGGGTTTACAGGTTGATGGTTGGTAAATTCTCAACAAGGATTGAAGCCGAAAAAAACCGCGATAGAATTGCCAAAAGCTACCCCGATTGCTTTGTGGTGGAATTGAAGTAAAAAATTGAAAAACAACTTATAAAACATACATTAAAAATATCTACAACTAATTTTTCATGTATATATTTGCGCAATTTTTAAAGCGCTATTTTATCACTATTAATGAAATAGGGTTCAATGTTTTGTCGTTCACACGAATTTAAAATCATACTTAATTAAAACCTCAGGGGTTTTCAATTATTAGAAACTGTTTAAATTATCGATTTTTTAGATTTCTCAGTTTGTACGAAATGACAAAAAATAATTTTTGTGGGGTTGCAGGGGGCTGAAGAAGCGGGCGATTCCACCCGCTTCTTCAGCCCCCCCCACAACCAATGCTTCGAAAAAACAATGTCATTTCGAACGATGTGAGAAATCAATTTTTTGATACAGCTTTACATGACATAATTAAAAAACAAAATTTAACCAGTTTCTTAATTTATCAAAAGATTGGAATTTTTATTACCCATTGTTAGTAGATTTGAATTTTTATAAAACTTTTTAAAATAATGTTATGAAAAAACTTTTTTTCCTTCTCCTTATCCCATTTGGATGTTTACAAGTTTTCTCACAAAATCATGAAGAAACCAGATTAAAAAAGGTTTTATATGATAACTATGGTCGGGTAATTCAAAATGAAAATGGAGAAAAAATAAAATTTTCTTACTCTGAAACCAGGGAGCTAGAGAAAAAAAGGAACCAATCATTCGAGAACAGTCAAAAGTATAGTAACCAAAATTTTAAAACAACCGAAGTTAATAGCTGTGACCCAAATTGGGAGTTTGCAGTAATGGGAACTTGTATTGGAAGAAGATCGCTTAATACAGTTGACATTGATAGTGATGGAGTTGACGAAATTATTTGCAGCGCACAACCCAGCAGTTTTTATGGAGGTTACTGGGGTTACTGGTACATATTAAAGTACAATGGGAACACCCAAAAATATGATCAGAATTGGGTAAGCGATGCGTATAATAGTAGCATTAGGAAGATTACAGCTGCTGATATTGACAACGACAATGTGAAGGAACTTCTTGTAGGGTTCAGCAACGGAAAAGTTCTTGTGTATAACTCAAATACCCTGCAAATCATTAACCAGTTTACCATTCCCTCAGGGAATGAGATTAACGACATTCAGGTAGGTGATGCTGATAACGACGGGAATACTGAAATAGTTATTGCTGATGAGTATAAACTTTATCTATATAGTACAAGTTTTTCGGTAAAAAGCCAGATTAACTATGGTTGCTTCGATTTTAAAATTGGAAACGTTGACAATGATGAGCACCTTGAAATCGTAACATCACGCGGGAAGGTTATAGCCTATAATGGTTCAGAAGTAAATGTAAAGTGGATGTTTGAGAGTGGTGACGTATATGATCAGGGTTATATGGTTGAACTGTCAGATATTGACAACGATGGAATGAAAGAAATTGTGAGAGCAAAAGTTTGGTACTATATTGATGTTTTTGATGCGGATTTAAAATCGAGCAAGTATCAAATTGAAGCAGATGTCGACATTCATGCATTATTGTTGTATGATACAAACAACGATGGGGTAGACGAAATTATATATGGCGATGCTCAGTGGGGGGCTTTGCATTGTTTCGATGCCTCTACTCAACTTGAACTGTGGAGCGTTAATAATCCTGACCATGGAGTAACAGGAATTGCAATTTCTGATGTTGATAACGATGGTACATCTGAAATAATGTGGGGAGCAGGCTGGACATCAACAGGTGCTGATTATTTCTATGTTGCCAGCACTGACCTGGCCACCATTGAATGGAAAAGTGTAGCAATTGATGGCCCTTTTTACGCAATTGAAGTTGACGACATTGATAATGACGGGGTTGACGAGATTGTTACAATATCGTACGAGAGTGCCAGTGGCTACGATAGCGGCATTATTACCATTTTTGATTCTCAAACTCATGAGCAGGAATGGCAGTGCGATGGGGATTTCCTGTACATGGTATGGACAGGAATCTACGATTTTGAAATATACGACATTGATGGCGACGGGGTTAAGGAGATAATTGTTGCTGCGGGCCAAACTTATACCGGTAAAATTTGGATCATTGACGGTATTACAAAAGAAATTCAGAGTTCATACACATTTAATAACGAGGACATATCTGAGTTTTGTGCCATCTCAATTTCTGATATTGATAACGACCAAAGCGTTGAGTTAATTGTAAGTACTGGAAGTAAAGTATATATTCTTAACCCAGTTGATTTCAGCATTAAATGGAGTTTGCAGTATGAGTATGGCGCCTACGCGGTTCCATTTATGCTAACTGGAAATGTTGATGAGGATGAGAATGAGGAAATTGTTGTGTGCAAGGGAAATATTTATATAATTGATGGAGTTACCCACATGCAGCAGTGGAAAGGCCCCAATAATTATTACAGTGCTTTTGATTTATATGACTATAACAACGATGGGAATCTTGATATTATAGCAGGGACAAACAATGGGGAAGTGGAAATTTTTGATGGAACAAATTCCCAACCGGTAACCACACTAAACCTTGTAGATGAGAAAATTGACGGAATTCGTGTTTCTGATTTAAACGGAGATCAGGTTCCTGAGATTATTTTTACCTCAAACGGAGTAGCTTACTTCTATGCAAACGGAAAGGTTACACAGCAAACACAGAATATTGGAGAGCTTGCCGGAAAGTATAACGGATTGAAATTATATGATATTAACGGTAACGGTAAAAAAGAAATACTAATCGGGTCTTCATTAAAAGTAGTTGAGATTTCTTCCTCTTGTTACGATTGTATTTGGTTTTCTTTTGAGTACGAAATTGAGAATGCGTCGTGTGGTATTGAGGATGGTTCAGTGGTATTAGATGTATCGAATGGAGTTGAACCATATTCATATTCATGGAGCACAAACTCACAAGAGTCTGCAATTTTCAATCTTCCGGCTGGTTCCTACGAAGTGGAAATATCTGATGCACTTGGTTGCGAACTTGCTGGTACCTTTACGGTTCTTCAATCGGTATTAACCACATACCCCGCATCCACAAATGCAACCTGCAATGTGCCCGCTGATGGAACTGCAAGTGTAACTATTATTGAAGGAACCCCGCCTTATACCTATGTGTGGAGTACCGGTGAAACTTCTCCAATTTTATCAGGCTTAGAAAAGGGAACTTACACTGTTACTGTAACAGACTCAAAGAACTGTACCTCTTCAGAAACCATTCAGGTTGAAAAGGATACCCTAATATTTTCAGTTACTACAAACGATATAGCATGTTTTGGTGATAATAGCGGGAATGCTTCAACATTTATATATGAAGGCAACCCACCCTACAGTTACCAATGGAGCATGGGAGGAACATTAAGCTCAGTGTATGGGTTGGCTCCAGGCAACTATTCGGTAGCTATTACCGATAATAGCAATTGTTCTCAAGAAAAAACATTTACAATCACTGAGCCTGATGAAATTTTAACTCAGGTTACCACAACCCCCGATGACCCAACCACTGCATTTGGAGAAGGAACGGCTTCAATTAATGTGATTGGAGGTGTACCTCCTTATAGCATTAAGTGGGACGATCCGTACATGCAAACAGGTGTTACAGCAATAAATTTATCGGCAGGAACATATTTTGTTGCGGTAGAAGATAATAACTTGTGCCAAAAGATTGACACTGCCGTTATTAGCTATACTACTTTAGCCGAAACACAGGTTTTACCTGAAATTAAATTATACCCCAACCCAGCAATTGATTTCCTCAATGTTGAAATGGCACTGGCAGGAAAGAACGATGCAGTAATTCAAATCTTTAATATTGTTGGGGAGCTAGTCTATTCTCAACGTAAATCATTTAATAGTGAGATTCGAGAAACAATAAATATTTCTGATTTAAATACGGGTTACTATAGTATTGCAATTATTATTGGTAATAATGCCTATACTTCATACTTTGAGGTTGTTAAATAAATTAAGAATAGTGCACAAATGGCACACTAAAATTTATCTAAAATTGGAGAAAGCCTTGCGAAACAATTTTCGTAAGGCTTTTTTATTAAACATTCAAACTAAATGATGCAACCAAACAAGTATAATTTAACAACTATCCCTCAAAAATCCATCCCGAAGTCGCTGCTTGTAAGGTAACTTGGCAGAGTACGAACAAAGGGAATAAGGTTAATGATATTTCCCCTCAAAGAGGGAATGTATTGTGGTGAAAATTGATAGGTTAGAAGCAAGGAAAAAGAAGCTGAACGATTTGAGCTAATCTTCAATAGTTAGAAGAAAAAAACTGCACAAAAAAAGTAATAAAAAAACAATTTTCTCGGTGAGTCAGATGAACCAAAATATGTAAATTTGATTCTCAATTTATCTTGTTATTGTGCAAAGGATTCTGCTTCTTTTTTTTATATTGGGTTCCCCTGTTTTTGTTTTTTGTCAGCAGTTTATTCAAGAAAAGTTCGACATTTCAGACGGACTATCCAGTGATTACGTTTTTCATGTAAGCATATGCAAACAGGGTTACCTTTGGGTAGCCACCGATAAAGGAGTGAGTAGATTCGACGGCTCGCGGTTTGAGAATGCCCTCGATTCAGTTATGGTGTATAGAATTGCAGAATTGCAGCCGGGGAATATTTGGCTCTGTAGCTACGAGCATGGTGTTATTCAACTCGATGCTAACACAATGGAGGTTCAGAAGCAAATAATCCCCAAATCTTCAGTATCGGTATACGATATCAAAGAGGATGAGCATGGCAGAATAATAATCAGAACATTTGGCGGGCTAGAAATTATTGAAAAGGACAAATCGACTATACTTAAGGATTCAGTTAACCAAACGCCAAACAATCATCTTATTAGTATTACAAAGAACAAGTACTTGTTTCGCATAAATGGTCAACTTACCGTTATTAAAACAGCAAAAGATTCTTTCACTTTGAATACAGTTACCGTTGCTCCGGAATGCTCACAGCAATTTAAGGGAAATTCAAACATCTATTTTGTAGGCGACAGTTTTCAGTTGAGGAATGGGGTTCCCGAAGGTGGCATTCTCTTAAAAAACTTTCTAGGAGTTTTTAACTTACGCGACACTGCATTAGTATTAAAAAAATATCAAAAACTTCAAAACGCAACTTCATTCTGTGCATGGGATAGCAATATAATTGTTAGCACAAATGACAAGGGATTACAACTGTTTGAAGGAAACTCGTTAAAACCAGGAGCAGCCTTAACCAATCTTCAGAGCCACTACGTTACAACTGTTTGTACTGACAATTTTAACCATTTGTGGGCAGGAACATTTGGCGAAGGAATTTACAGAGTGAGTAAAAAAAACTATAGCCTTCTGCCGGAAATTAACAGAGCAGTAAATGCAATTAATATTGATAATGCCGGAAGTATTTATGCAGGAACTTCTGATGGTTTGATGGTTTATGAAAACGGGAAATACAAATTACTTGCAAATGAGCCAGAATTCAGAAGGAATATCAGGGCAATTTCTTTTAACAGAGAAGGAAAATTATATGTTGGAACTTTTCTATCGCTAATTGGACCGGCTTCAGTAAAAGAATTTTACTCCAATTCGGCAAGCATTTTTCTCCATGGGAATGGAATTTCGGGCATTATTCCAAATTCCGACGGAACGGTATGGATCTCTACATACGGTTCTGGTATACTGTTACTTAACCAACATAGGCAAGTATTACAAGAAGCCGAAGATATTCCCTCTAAAATGGTTAATAAACTATTCAGGGCTGGTAATGCTATTTGGGGCACCACAGATAAAGGGCTAGTTTGCTATGAAAATGGTATTAGCAAAGTTTTTACTTCAAAAAATGGTTTACTGGAAAACTTTTCGAACTACATTTTTGAAGACAATGATAGTTCAATTATAATCGGAAATTCGAGAGGAATTCAGATATATAATCCCCAAACTGAACAATTTATAAACTATGCTGAAGGTTTTGAGGGTAGTCGGGTAGTTCTGATATTTAAGGATAATACTCAACGATTGCTTGTGCTTAGCGATACTTATCTCCATATTTTTAATGGTGGGAAGTTAATTGCGCTAAAATCTTTCCCAATCCTACCGGGAAGTGACTACAAGCTGAATGATGCGAAGTATTATTCAAAAACCAACGAGCTTTATTTGGCTACATCAAACGGGGTTGTAGTTCTGAATTTACAGGATGCATATCAGCAAAAACAAATCCCAAAGTTATATTTAGCCAGAATTAAAACGGATAGTATTGAAGCCAATCCACACAATCAGCATATAATTCTTGAGCCCGACCAGAACACTCTGAACCTAATCATTGGAATTCATTACTTAAGCAGTGCCAAAAAAGTTTCCTGGATGTATAAACTTCAGGGAGCAGATGAAGAGTGGTCGGAGCCAACCACAAACTTTCATCTTAACTACCCCCGTTTACCATACGGTTCTGTTAGTTTATGGGCAAAATCAATTAACCCTGATGGGATAGTGAGCGAACCACAGCATATACTCTCAGCTTATATTAAAACCCCTTTTTACAGAAGATGGTACTCGCTAATGGTTGAGATAATATTGCTAATAGCTGCAATTTTTTTGGTAGTAAAATATTTTGCTCTACGAAAAATCAAAATTCAAATGCAAGAGTTAAGAGTTCAACAAAAGATTCAGAAAGAAAGGCAACGGATTGCTCGTGATTTACATGATAATGTTGGCTCACAGCTTACCTATATTATCACCAACCTTGATAGGCTATCGAACCAGGGAAATTCATACGCCGAAGAGTTGAGCTCATTTGGAAGAAAAGCAATTGGTCAGCTGAGGGAAACTATCTGGGCCATTCATTCAGATTACACTGATGTTGAAGATTTTATTGACGGAATAAGGAAAATGTGTTTTCAGTATCTGAATGGCTGTAAAATTGAACACCAAGTTCAAGCTGAGGTTTCCAAAGTAATTAAGTTAACTCCCATACAAACTCTTAATTTATACAGGATAGCACAGGAGTCGGTAACAAATATAATTAAGCACAGCAGAGCAACCCTTGTTGAAATTTATATAGAAGCTAATTCAGAATTTACAATGCGAATAAGAGACAATGGGATAGGAACAAATGGCGATGAAAACAGGGGTCATGGATTAAAAAACATGGAAAACAGAGCCGCCGAAATAGGTGCAAGCATCATGCTCGACAGAAAAGAAGGACAGGGAACAGTTATTCAGGTAATATTACCCAGCATATAAACCTAGTGTGCATATTTGCAGATATTTACATTCAGTCCCGGTTTAGGGTTGGAATATGGTTACTGTTTAAAAATCACCCGTTCGGGTTATTGATTTAAATATTCGATAGAGTACTTTTACCTAAAATAAATTGAATGCTAAAGGTATCGATTGTTGATGATAACGAGCTAATGCTAAAGGATGTTGCTCAAAGATTATCCACAGTAACCGAGGTTAAGGTTACGGGTGTATTTTCTGATGGACAACAGTTGCTGGATAGCTTGAATTCGTGCAAAAAGGAAGAATTACCCGATGTGATTCTAATGGATATTGAAATGCCTACTAACGGGATTTACACTACTAGTATTGTTAAAAGTAAATTTCCTTCTGTTGATGTTATTATGCTTACTGTTTTTGATGATGATAACACGATTTACGAAGCCATTAAAGCGGGGGCCTATGGTTACCTGTTAAAAGAGGAACCCTCCAGTACAATTGAGAAAGCAGTTCTTGATGTTAAAAATGGAGGGTCAATCATTTCACCATCAATTGCCAGAAAAATAATTCGCTTTTTAGCCTCAACCAATACTTTCCCATCCAAAGAAAAAATTCAAGAGAATCCTCTCTCGAAGAGAGAAACTGAAATACTTGAACTAGTTGCCAATGGGTTTACTAATCCACAAATTGCCGATAAACTTTTCATAAGCTACGAAACAGTACGGAAACACGTTCGAAATATATACGAGAAATTACAGGTTACTAACCGAACTCTAGCCACAAAAAAAGCGATTGATAATCGCTGGATAAAGGGATAAAATACCTCAATTGGAGTATTGTATGGTTGTTTGCGCATTAATACTTTTCAGGTACGAAAAGATGTCAGACAATGTCAAACTAAAACATACATTATGAAAACATTAAAAAGTTTATCGGTACTTGCCTTTTTTGCGTTCATTTTAATCTGTCAAAGTTTATACGCTCAAACACTTGAGACGAGTAGTGTTACCCCTTTGGCAAAAACATCGCTTAAAGCAAAAATATGGACCTTTGGTTATAACGATGACGGAAGCGCATACCAGGCACAGTTTGTAACTTTTAAAGGCAAGGACAAAGCTATTGTTGACACGTATAGCTTTGACACAAACCTGAATTTGGTTGATCAAAAATCGGAAGAATTTACTGAAGAAGAAGCTGAAATTAAAACACGCAAGGCACTTGCGGCAAAAAATCCTGAGATAAAGTTTGATGCGGAAAGAAAACTTCGTGAAGTTAAAACAACCTATGTTAAGGTTGGTATAGGAGCCCTAAATACAATTCTTGAACAAGGAACTTACACCGCAAAAGAGCAATGGAACGAAAAAATTGGAAACTATGTGTGGGAAGTTAGTTACGATGAGGGGAAAGAACAAAAATTGAAAACGGATGATCGGAGAATAACTGCCCAGTTTTCTATTGCCGATGATCCTGAGGAATTAAAAAAAGTGGGATTCTGGGAGTGGGATAAAAATCAAAAAATGCCATATGAGGTTAAATACCATTCTCCAAAGCACTTTCTAACTGTAATGGGTGTAATAAATCCTAAAGTTCAGAAAACTAAAGGAACAAAAATTGTTGATAACCAAAGTTTTGTGCTACAAACATTTTTTGTAAACAACGGAGTTTCACTTGCCTACGAGCGGACTATATCATTCATTGGGCCAAAATTAGTTGTAAAGAAGCTACTTTACCCTGATGGAACCATCGGCGTTCTTTTTGCTCCGCACAATAAGGCTTCGCAGCTAGGTTTCGACCAATCGATACTGTACAAACCAAATGAATATACTTACATGCATTTTGGTATTGACGGAAGCACAATCGATAGCCTCGACTTTGTATGTCCGGTTAATGCGTGGACTCCTACTTTTTACGAGTTTAAAGATGAGTCGCTTTACCTGGCGGGTTCCGGATCGAATGAAAATCCTCAGAAATACTACTGGGAGCTTAAGGACAAGAAGGATCACATGGTAATTATGAAGATTACCGGAGGCAAAATAGATTTTATTAGTGCTACACCTGCAGCCGATTACACTGCAAAAATGGTAAAACCTGAATCGCAAAAGAAAGGCTTTGAAGGAGAAATGTTTGACATGCAGAATACTCAGTTTAGAGTTAGAAATAATGGTGACATTGTATTGGTTGGACAGTATCAATATCGTGGTAAAAATTTGGATTACATGTTTCTTCACTTTGATTCAGCAGGACAACTTATTACTCACTATACTGTAAAAAATGAATCGTCCGATGCAGGAGAAATTAAATTATACGATAATCCCGGAGGTGAAACCCTTTCCTGGTTAGTTATTGAGCCAAAGAAAGTTGACAAAGATTCAGGACGGAAGTATAACTACGTTCGTATAGCCACAATTAATCCTACAGCAAGAACGCTCAGCGAGTTCACAACCTTCGGGTTAAAAACCAGCAAGGAGCAGAAAGACGATTACTTCCTGCATCCCGTAATTCCAATTATCGTTCTCGACAAACATCTGGTTTTTGTTGGTAGCGACGAGGATAACAAGAACATTTGGCTGGCAAAAGTTGCTCTAGGCAAATAATCAATTATTTATAAAACAACGTCAGAATTATTAATCACTGACGTTGTTTTTCCAATTTCCCCAACATGAAGAAAAGTTTAATTTCTTTAATGCTGCTGGTTAGTGTTGTTACACTTTCGCGAGCACAAAATGAGTTGTACATTAATGATGTTTACTTCGATAGATTTTTTCGCAAAGTAATTATTGATGCTCCTCCTGCTGATGACGGAACAACTGATTTAGCTGATATTTACGGCCAGCGGAATAAAACTGGAATAGAAGGTTATCTTATGCAGAAGAAATACCCTGGATTTGCAGTAATTGCTGAGCAAAAATGGAAGAAACGTTTCAACTGGAATTATGGTTATATGCTTTATAAACGACCAATGAACGGTTTTCCTGATTCAGATATGATGGGGCATCTCATCTCCGGTGGGTTTAGCCTTTACACAAAGTACATTAAGGTTTATGCAGGAGGAATGTTTCGTTATGGTTACAATCCGAGTTGGGTAGAAACTCCCGATACTGCATACTGGGAAAAAGCGGGAGGTTACGCAATTAGTCCATTCCTGTACTTTGACTTCCCATTTAAAAAGTTCATTTTCTCGGGGAATGCGTTGCCAAGCCCCGATTTTAAAACATTGGCAAGAGCCGGTTTGAAGTTTGGTTTTAGGTATTTAAAAATTAAACAGGATGTTTACGCAGATAGGGTAAAAGCGCCATATGGTTTTGATTACGATGGTGGTTATGATTTCCGGTATATTTTTCAAGATCCGATGGGCGGGAACAGCGATGGTTACTACGCAAAGTTACGTGTTGGAAAATCGTTTAGCGTTGATGAAAAATCTGGGCAAACGTTCAAAGAACAGATTGGGAATAATGATAACGCATACATACAAATAGAATCAGCTTTCTGGTACGTGCTTGGGTTTAACTACCATGCAACCGAAGGTTTTGGTTGGAGAGCCGGACTTGATTTTAAAGTTGATCGGTATAGGATTGTGTTCTCATATCAGAATAAATACGTGATGCAAAGCTCGTTCGGGAACCAGCCCGATAAAAACATGTGGTTTATGAGTCTTATTATGAATTAACCTTAAAAACAATTAACACTAATGAAAAATACATTTATAATTATAGCATTTCTTTCATTTATGAGTAGTGCATTTTCGCAGGATATTGAAATATTCGTTGATTCGCGTGATGGCAAGGAGTACAAAACTGTTAAAATTGGCGATCAGGTATGGTTTGCACAAAATCTGGCCTATAAAGCCAAAGATGATTGCTGGGCGTATAACGGAAGTAAAAAGAATGCAAAAAAGTATGGCTATCTCTACAATTTTGAAATGGCAAAAGAATCATGTCCGGTTGGATGGCATCTTCCGAGTGCCCAAGAGTGGAAGAAACTTGAACTGTTTATCGGAATTAACGAGGTGCAGCAACGCGATTGGGGCAACAGAAAAAATAAGCCTGCAATATCATTCAGATTACGTGCAAAAGAGGGATGGCCAAAAACGTTAAACGGAACTGATGAATTTGGCTTCAATATGCTTCCTGGAGGAGAAAGCGGAGCTAATTGTTGTTTCGAAAGTATGGGAGAGCATGCTTATTTCTGGTCAAGTACGCTAAGTCAACAAGATAACTCGAAAGCAGTGGAGTGGGTTTTTTATGATGATGGATCAGTTGCTGCTTACCGGCATTCTTCAATTTACTCTGGGCGCTACGTGCGATGTTTGAAAGATTAAATACATGACACAATTAAGAGGTTCCGTTTTATTTGTTCAAGAAATACTTCACCGAAACTCCCCCAAACCCCATTGTTAGGTTTGTGCTGGTAAGCTTGCTTACCGGAATTTGAACGAAAGGCTCAATGCTCATGCTGCTCTTTTTCCCAACAGGGAAATTGTAGCCGGCGGATATGTTGGCTAGTCCAAAAAAATCTGTATGGCTGAATGCGCCGAATCGTTCATCAAGGGAGGTTTGGATGTAGGTGGTATTGTCTTCCCATAGTTCGGTTTCGTTGTTGTAAACGTTGTTTGTGTAGCTATTGTATGCCGTTCCTGTATAGTGCTGGCTTAGGTAAACCATGGTTGATGTTCCCAACGAAATAAAAAGTGACCTCTCTTTTCTTTCAAAAACGTTGAAAACAAGGTTTATTGGTATTTCCATGGCGATAATATCGAAACTATTATCCATGTCAACTACCTCCCCTTCAACTCCGTTTAAGTCGGGAGCGTCGTAGGTTAGGTTTTCGGAGAAATTCCCCAGGTTAAACGCTTGCTTCGCAATTGCCAATCCGGGACGGATTGAGATTTTGCTGGTGAGCTCGCGCTCGGCGTAGAGTCCAATGGCAACTCCCGGAGATGCTGAAACCATGGTTTCAACTTTTGCCATCATTCCCGATAAACCTGCGCTAACCAGCGTTTTTCTTTTTACTTTTTCATCCTCCTCGGGAATATTCAACGTCTCGGCTACAACGGGTTTATCCTTCTTGCTAACTTCATTTTCAAGAATTGTTGAATCAGTCTCTATGGTGGCTTCTTCTAAAGCAGGAGTTTTTGTTTGGGCAATATAAGCTGCTTCTGTTTCGGATGAAAAGGAGGAGTCGACTGCCGTCTTTGTGGGCTGGGGAATAATTTCAGTGATGACAGCCTCCTCCTTTGGTTCGGCTACTTGAGTAGGTGTTACTTTTCTGTAAGCTACGTTAGGTTTACTTTTACTTTCTTCAGAAATGGTTACCCCTTTATCTTCTACATGTTTTTGCTGCTCAGCTTTTTTGCTTTCTACTTTTTTTATTTCTTCGGTTAGGACAGGAACTTCAGTATTATCTACTATTCTGAAAGTAAGATAACCGCCAAGTGATATTAACAATGTAATTGTTGCTGCTTTTGCCCAGAGAGGAATTAGTAAAATTGATTTCGACTTTTTACTTTGCTTCTGACGAAACGTTTCCCACCCCGCATCAACCATGTGGCTGGCGTTGTAGTTTTCAAAGGTTTCTTTTACCTGTTTGGTAAACTTTTCGTCGAAGCTATTCATTGTAACTCTCAGTTGTAACGTTTTTACTGTATAAATTCCGAAGCATGCTTTTCGCACGTGTAAGGTTTGCTCGCGATGATGAAGTCTCGATCCCTAACATATTCGCAATTTCTTGGTGCGAGTAGCCCTCAATTTCGTGCAGGTTGAAGGTTATACGAAGATTATCGGGTAGCTGTGAGAAAAGCGAGATTATATCCTCAGCGTTTAACTCCTGATCAATTTCTGGCTCCTGGCTATCTGAATCTGGCATTACATCCATTGCAAAATGTGAGTTAAACTTTTTGCTTTTCCGGAAATTATCTATTGCCGTGTTAACCAGAATTCGAGCGAACCAACTTTTAAATGGTTTCGATTTATCGAAGCTTTTCAAGCTATCGAACATTTTAAGGTAGCTGTCGTTCACAACCTCCATGGCATCGTCGGGAGTTTTTGTGTACCTAACACAAATCGACATGGCAAACGAGAAGTAACGCCTGTAGAGGAGTTCCTGAAAACGAGATTTCCCCGACAGGCAACCTTCGATAAGCTGAATATCGGTTAAATCATTTAACTTCCTGTTTGTCCAAACCATTTTTACAAATAAATCGAAACACTAAATATAACTCCATTTTGTTCGATTTAATGTGTCCTTCAACCAATTATTGCAAAGAACGTTTCAAGGAGATACACAAAATGAGTTTGCATAATTTCAAAACTCAACTACCTAAAAAGGAATCCAAGTTTGAGCTCAAACCGGTTAAAGTAGGTCACTTGCTCTCTAGCCGATGTGCTACTCCACCAGTAGTTGTATCGGCTTACCGTTACCTTTTGGTAGCGGTAACCTAGCCCAAGTGTTACCGCTGCTCTGTGCCAGGTAAACATGGTTAAGCCAATGCCCGCATTGAAGAGGAATCCTCCTTTTGGGTACGAATCGTTGTACATAATATCGGTTGTGTAGTAAATAGTTTCCTCATCAACCAGTGCAAAGCTGTAGCCCGTTCGCAGGTAAATATTTGGTGAAATCCTCCTGTTGAACGGATGGTAGCAGATATCAGCATAAAGTGGAATAAGCGGGACATCGAAGTTTTCTATACCAGTGCCTAAGCCCAAACTAAACCCTTTTGAAAACTGAAAACCATTGGAAATTTGAAAACTCATGGTGTAGGTGTCGCCCCAATCGTTTTTCCCAGCCAGAAGGCTAGAAGTGAAATGAATATAGTAACCTTTATTCCATGGGTTGAACTGCTCAGAAATGTAGTAGGTTTTTATGTTGCTTACCTGCGATTTATTTACAATAATTTCTTGCGGCTCAACAACTTGAACTTTGTATATACCCATTGAATCGCTAACGATGGTTCCCGTAATTTGGGAACCATCGTTAAGAATAATTTTCTGGGTTCCTCTCTTTTGTCCGAAAAGAGAGAAGGAGGAAACTATGAGTAATATTAAAATCAGCTTTTGCATACTATTTTTCAACAATTGGTAAGTGACTTAGTAGAGTAAGCTCCTCGGGGTTGCTGTAATCGTACTGGTAAATTCCGTCGGCTCCAATAAGCATCAGCACTCCATTCATTGGAATCACATCAAACGTGTTAAAATCGGGGAAGTGTGCAATTTGGTTTGTTATTATTGCCATCGGGTCGGTTTTGTCGTAAACTTTAAGGCCGGCATCGCCATCGCAAATAAAAAGTAGGTTTTCATCAATTCCCAACCCGTGCGGGTTAAACATTGGGTACGATTTCACCAGGTAGGGATTTTCGATGGAAGAAATATCGATTACCTCAAGCAGGTTATCGCCTCCTCCACAAAAGGTTCCGGTTCGGAGCGTTACGTAAGCATATTGCTCATCAATCACAACCGGATCGCAAGCGGTTATGTGGTCGTACGATGAAATTTCGCGTGGTGCTGCCGGATTCTCCAGCGTCATAATTATCATCCCGGTGGTTGTTCCAACAAACAGCTTGTCGTTCATACGGAAAAGCGTTTCCATTTCTCTAAATGTTTCAACGCTATCAACAACAACCATTTGTGCCGCTGAATTAACATCAACGGTTTTGAGCATAAACTTTGAAGAGATAGTGTACAAATACTGCTCGTTCAGCATAAATCGAGACATAGAACCGCCAACCCCAGCACCTCCGGTCCAGGTTGAACCTCCGTTTACCCCAACGCCATCGAGCATTACACCACCTCCACCCCAGAACCAGCTTCCGCCCGTTTCCACCTCGTACTCCATGGTAACGGTTTCTACTTTCCAGCCTATAACCACTCCCTTTGAACGATCAACATTTGCGTAGGAGTAGTAAATATCGCCCTCTGGAGCAACTTCGGGGAATGCGTTTTCAATTCGCCCAACTTCAACCGGATTGTTTACATCGCTTATATCAATTGCTACCAAATCGATGTAGCTGTCGGCAAAAAGAATGTTCCCACGAATGGCGATATCAACGTTTCCAAGGATTTCATAGAAAGCAATTTTTTGTGGATTCGCCGGGTCGGAATTATTTACTACGTGAATGCCCTTCTCGTATTCGTTCACAAAAAGGAAGTTGTCCTTAAAGTAAATTTTACCTGTTTGGTTCATTTCAGTAGCATCGCTCTTTTTAAAGCTGGAGCGAAATTCATCGAACGACATGTATATAGGGACGTTTGCATCGAAGGTTACTTTTTCGATGGTTCTGTCGGTGCAGCCAGAAAATGCGGCAGCAACTACAAGCAGAACTATTGATGATTTTAGAATCTGTTTCATTGGTTTACGAATATTTATTGGTTAGGATTTTCTACTTTCCCTATAAAAAGTAACGTGTTGGTTGTTCGCTCGCGTATAGCAAAAATGAAAGGTTTTTGAACAACAAACATCTCGGGACCTACCGAGGTATAGTTGAACCCCACAGTGGTTACCGCTGCAGCCTCGGTTCCCTCCTCATTCACCTCAACAAAAGTATTTTGCTTCACAAAACTCACATAAATGGGTTCGTCGGTTATATTCGAAAAGTTGGCTACCCAAGGTGTAAAAGCGTCAATCATTCCCATGCTTTGCAGCTGCTGTTTGAGGTACTTCTCGTACGAAAACTTGAATTTTGGCATAACTACAATGGTTTCAACTCCTTCGATTTGCTCTTCGAGAGAAGTTGTAACTTCGTTCCAGATATCATAGTTTAAGGTGCCAGTTAGTTCAGCCAGGGTGTTAATTGGCAGAATAATATCCATCACAAAATTTGTTCTACCGTAGGGCAATTCAATAACCCAGAAGTTATCGTAGTACAATTTCTTTGCTGGCAATTCGCCGGTCATGGTACTTACGTTTATACTCGAACCGTCATCAAGGTAAAACTCCTTATCCTCAGTAAGTTCTTTATCAAACTGGTAGCTCCATGTACCCTTAAAGTAAAGGGCGTTCATAATAAACATTGCAGCATCGGGTGATATTTCGTTAAGAACTTCGGGGATTTTCCCGTTGGTATTGTCGCTTGCCCAATCGTTTATGGTTTCCAAGGCAGAAGGGTCGGAAAAATCAAGTCCCTCGATATGTGCGCCAAAATCGGTTGACATTACATCCAGGAAGGGTTCTTTAATTGCAAATCCCCAGCGGTAAAAAAGCGCATTAGCAATGGCAATGTTTACTTTTGGGTCGGCAGCGAGCAGCTGCGTAACCAAACTTTTATAAGCCTCATTTATATCGTTTATTGAAAGTTCTTCAGGATACTTAAGTGTTCCATGAAGTTGAGAATACGTATCGCCAGCTG
>Ga0209408_1000820_pt1 | contig 21660 bp, 14 predicted proteins | sample AD_UKC107_MetaG_FD_184422 | JGI IMG/M metagenome (GOLD analysis project Ga0209408, IMG submission 184422) | Active sludge microbial communities of municipal wastewater-treating anaerobic digesters from Hong Kong - AD_UKC107_MetaG (SPAdes)... | ecosystem: Engineered > Bioreactor > Anaerobic >... | reverse complement strand
CATCTCCGGCCCAGGGATCTGGGCCATCTCAAAGGGTACTGCATTCTTGGTAGTGTCGACTGCCATTTTTATCCCCTCCTCACTTCTTGGTCCTGATCTTCCTCTCGATGTTCGTGGGGTCGAAGCTCACGTCCACCTTGCGGATGGGACCGCTCAGAATCGCCTTCCTCTTCCAGTCGATCTCCCAGCCGTACTTCGACTCCAGCTCCTTCATCATATCCTCCTTCCACTTGAGGGGGAGGTCGGAGGCGTGCCGGACGTAGACCGGCCAGTCCGGAGGCATGCACCCGAAGTACTTCATGCAGATGTCACAGTAGTGGGTCAGCTTGATCATCCTGCCCTGGCTGTTGTCGCTGGGCCGGAAGCAGAGCTTGGCCATCATCAGCATCGCCTCTTCAACCGTCTCCGCGACGTAAAGCAGGTGCTCCGGTGCGGGCTCGCAGTATACCCGGGAGCCGTCCCTGGCGTCGATGATCTCCCAGTCCTCCTTCTTGTCGGTCCTGCCCAGGAACGCTCTTCTGTACATGACGCTGTGAGGCTGGACCACGGCCGGCACGCCGAGCCTGTTGAATCCGGTGGCGATGGAGGCCGCCTTCTGAGACATGGCACCCCAGGCAACGCCGCAGGCGCCCACCTTGGAGAGGATGTAGTCGGCGATGTCGTCATAGTTGGCCCTCTCGTTTCTGCCGGCGAAGATGGTGGCCACCTTTATGGCAGCGCCGTGGATATGGGCATTGGAGACACAGCTTCCGATGTTGCAGATGTTTCTGCCGTCGAAGCCTCCGGGGAACTGCTCCCAGATAGTCTTGCCCTCCTCGTCGGTATAGAGGGACATATCCATGGCCATGCAGCCGGTGGTGGTGACGATGAAGCCTCTGTCTACGAACTCGCGGGCGATGTCGTAGCATTCCTTCGTTCCGGCCGGGTAGTTCGCACAGCCGATGATGGCGATGACTCCAGGGATCGTCCCCAGTACCAGCGGTGCGCCGACACGCCTGATCTCTGTGTCCTTGACCGGACCCCTTCCGGCCCTCATCTTGAACTTCTGGTTTACGATGAACTCCTGGTTGGCGTAAGCGAAGAGGTCCAGGATGGGTATATCCTGAGGACAGACCTGCTCGCATCTTTCGCAGCCGACGCAGATCTCGTATGTAGAGCTCAGGGGCTCCAGGTTCCCCTTGGCCGCCTCCTGGACCACGTCGCCTATCTTGATGTGGGGGGGACAGACGAACTGGCAGGAGTGGCAGTAGGTACAGGACTCGGCGTACTTCTTGAACTCCTCCTCGGTTAGGAAGGTCTTATTCGCCTCCTCGGCCCGCTTCGGCTTGACTGCGATCGCTGTCTTGACGCCCACCTCTCCGGCCTTGACCGGGTCGATGATGGCGACGCCCGGTATCCTGAAGTTGACCAGGTCGTCGACGATCTCGTCCACGGGATCATTGGTCCTGTCCGGAAGGCCCAACATGATCTTCTCGTTGGTGGCGATCAGGGGCACCTTCCTTTCCTGGCACTCCTCTAGGGCGTTGGTATATACGCACTGCTCGTCGACCATGACGCAGTCCATGACCCCGCCTCGGACCATCTTCCTCCACCAGCCCATGGCTCCGGCGATCTTGGCCTTGGTCCCCACCATCCTGTATCTCTCGTTGATGACCTCAGGGTAGCCGAGCCCCTCGCCGATCCTGGTGTTGTCGATGGCCGTGCAGCAGACGCCGCCGATGTCCACCTTGTCCCAGAGCTTGTTGTCCTCGGCGTAGAACATCGCCTCGGCGGAGCCCGCCAGGTTGTGGCCGTAGGTGATCAGGATGGCCTTATTCTTGTCCAGGGTTCCCATCCCGCACTCCACCAGGGGAGCGTCCTCGTCGCCCCGGGGCATGTCGTAGGCCACGATCTGAATCAGATCCGAGACCTCTTTGCCCAGGGAGTCGAGCATCCCGGCGTGGAGGGCCTTGGACTCGAAGTCTTTGTAATTTCCTTCCTGGCCGGTGTGGGTGCAGGCCAGGAGCTGAGCCACCTGCTCCTCTACATAGCTGAGGACGGGACCGAACTCCCTGAGGGTCTTGGGCTTGGTTCCGGTGATGGTCCTGGTCAGAGGAGCGTCCACCAGGATCTCGTCGCCCATCTTGAAGGGGAGGTCCCCGAACTTCTCCAGAGTCCAGTGGTAGAGGTGTCGGCCGTGGGCACAGTGAGCCGTACAGCCCATGAGGACGGCGAGAAGGACGATCCTCCCCTGCTGGGCCGCCTGATCGAGGCCGCAGGCTCCTCTCTTGTCCCCGGTCAGGTCGCAGGGACCGTAGGTACATAGGGTGCAGCGGTCACATATGGGGGAGTAGAATACCCTGTACCTGTTTATGAGCTTGAAGTCCCAGTCTCGCAGAGTGGCGATGCTCGGGCAGGGGAACGGGCCCATGGGTTGGTCCCACTCCTCCACCTCCTTCACTACCGCGCCGATGTTAATCTGGACATTCTGCATGTCCTCGACAGAAAAACTGCCTTCCATCTTATCCATCTTTTCACCTCGCTCTGATAAATATCCGCGCGCTATAGTGGGTATATTGCTTGATATAAACCTTGTGGGATCATTGTCAATCATAGGAGGGATGCTATTCTCAATTAAATCCGCATAAATGGCTTAACATATCGTTGGAAGATCAAATTTAAGCGAATCATTTTACAAAATATTGACCAAATTTTTGCCATAAACATGAGATAAAAGATGTTTTTTGAATTAAATATTTTACAAAAAAAGGTCGAATATCCTCGACCATTTGGTGAGGATCAAGGTAGGTTTTTGCGCAAATATTTTACAAAAACGATCCGAAGCCCTGCATCCTGGAGATGCTCCAGAATGGTCAAAAAGAAGGTCGAGGCAGGGGAACGGAATGAGTGCTTCTGATGTCTGGCCTGGAGATCGGAGACCTTCCCGGAGGATCAGGGACCTATCGATCCATCAGCACTTCCAGAACCCCCTTCAGAGCCTTCACCGGGATCTGGCCAGGAGCTGTCGAGGTTCCGATGTAGCCGTAGGTGAGGACGGACCCGTAGATCGGAGCCAGGAACCGCAGGTGCCTCCCCACATCTCCCATCCCCAAGATGGAGGTCGGTCCACCCGGGTGAAGCAGGAGTTCCAGAAGATCGAGGCAGTCCTTCAGGGAGGATGGGGTCACAGCCAGCTTGGCGATGTCGGCTCCCGCCTCGAAGATCTCCGCCAGGATGAACCCGGCGGCCTGGGGAAGAGGGCTTCCTTCGAAGTCGTGGTAGGAGATTATAACCGGCACGTCCACCATCTCTAAGAGGTGGTCGCGCCCCTCGGCCCGGAGCTCCACGTCTATCAGATCCGCCCAGGCCGAGGCCTCCGCCAGGATCGCGATTCTCTTCTCCTCTCCTCCCCTGAACCCGCCGCCCTCCGCCGCCAGTCGGTTGGTGGCGATGATGGGTAGATCGCTCGCCTCCCGCACCCTTCTCATGACCTTTATCGGGTCGCCGGGGAGGAGGTCCAGCCTCACCTCCACCAGATCGGCCCCCAGGCCTTCGGCCAGGGAGGCATCTTTAGCAGCCGACTCCCCGCTCAACACCGCCACCACCGCGGGGGCCGCCATCACCAGTTCTCCGAATACGAGTTTGCCCTCGCCGAGCTTCTTCTCATTCATCTTCTGAGTCCACCTCTGCGAGTTCAATTTTGCTCAGCCCTTCCCGTCTGCCTCATCTCTCCAGGATACTCTCCTCGATGCTCATGCCGAAGTGGCGGGCCTTCCCCTCGAAGTGGACCAGAACCCTGTCCCCCACCGCGAGGTCGGTCACCGACTTCGGCAAACCGTCTTCCCCCACCAGCTTGATGGTCTCGGCGTTCTGGAGGAGGGTGCTGATCGTCTCCCCGTCCACCTCGGCCTCGATCAGCATCAGAGGCCTTTTTTCGATCTTCACCCTGCCCACGACGGCGGTCTTCGTCCCGCCATCCTTATCCACGATGGTCACCTCGTCGCCGGCCTTCAGCTCCGAGAGGTACCGGGTCTTCTCTCCGACCTTGACGTAGGCGTGAACTGCCCCGGCGTTCACCCGGAAGGGCCGGGCGGCGACGTAAGAGCTCTCCTCGGACTCGCTGTGGACGAGGAAGGCGGCCCTGGACTGGGAGCCAACCAGCATCCCCTCTCCCGGACGCATCATGGTGCAGGTGTCGACGCAGACCCGGTCCCCCATCCCCACGGGCCTGACCCCGGTCACCGTGGCAAAGACCAGATCGAGCCTCGCCATCCCCGCCTTCTCCGCCAGCTTCTGGACCTTCTTGATCTCCGAGAGGTCCGAGGTATCCAGGAGGATCCCGTCGGCTCCCTTTTCCAGAGTGGCCAGGTCCACCTCCGCCTCCTCTGCGGTCTTGACGCCGCTGATTATCTTGACCTTCTCTCCCTGAAGGCCTGCGATCATGTTCTCCAGGGGGATCACCTTCCAGTCGGTTCCGACCACCACCAGGTAGTCGACGTTCTTTCCCAGCTCCACCGCGAACTCTTCGTACCTCTTGCTCCTGATCTCGACGTAGCCCGCCACCACCCCTTCGGCGGCCCGGGCGAGGCTGATGTCCAGGGAGGACCCGAACTCCTCGGGGAGGGGTACCGAGCCGTCACCTTCGCCTCCGCGGCCAATTATCAGGATCTCTTCCTTACCCCTCTCGGTCCCGAAGGAGGCGATTCTGATCTCACCCAGCTTTCTGATCTTGTCGATGTCTTCCTGTCTTGCCACCACGCAGTCGAACCCGGACTCGAGGGCGGTGGTGATTCTGGGCTTCATCTCCTCCCAGGCGCCATCGCAGGCCATGAGCCACTTCTCTTTCATGGTCTGGGGATGGGGCTCAGGTTACTAATTTCTTTTGGATACATCCGGAATCCCGACCGCCGCCGGAATATGTGAAAGGCGCCTTCGTCCGTGCTACTTAATAAGGGGTTCATACCAGAGAGTATCCCCATGATGGAGATGACCCCAGGAGGCGAGATGAGGCGATGACGGACATGGTCCAGATCCTCATCGAATCGGCGTCCACCTCCTTTTGTCTCCTCTCCAAGTCCCTACCGCCGATGATCCTGGGGCTCATTCTGGCGGAGCTGATCGTGGTCTACAACGCGGCGGAGAGGATCTCCTTCCTCGCCAAGCCCATAACCCGGTTCTCTCATCTCAGCGACGCCGCCGGGGCGAGCTTCATGATGGCCTTCTTCTCGGCGGCCAGCGCGAACTCCATGCTGGCGGGCTACTACAATGACCGGATCATCGAGAAGAGGGAGCTCTTCGTCGCCTCTCTGGTCAACTCTTTTCCCGCTACCACCATGCACTGGAGGGCTCTTCTGCCGGTCCTTTTGCCCCTCCTCGGCTTTACGGGTCTGGTCTACTTCGGCCTTCTGATGCTGGTGGGGCTCCTGAAGACCGCCCTGGTGATGGCTGCGGGCCGCCTGCTCCTGCCAGCAAGACCCGGAGTTAGAACCGCCGAGATCGCTTTCGAATTCGAAGATCTCGGGGACGGGATCGGCAGAGGAAACGGGAGGGGAAAAGGAAGCGCAAACGAGGATCGCCCACCCTTCTGGAAGGCCCTGAAGATCAGCGCCAGAGCCGCCCGCCCCAAGGTGGTGAGGGTGGTGAAGATGACGACGCTGATCATGCTCCTGGTATCGGTCCTGATCCAGGTGGGGGGCTTCGACCTCTTAACTCAGAAGCTGAGCGGGATCGGCGGCCTGCTACCCCTGCCGGCGGCGGGGATCAGCATAATAGCCGCCCAGTTCGCGGGATACGTCGCCGCCTACACCGTAGCCGGCGGCCTCTTGGCGGCGGGAGAGCTCTCGGGAAAAGAGGTGGTGGTCACCCTGATGATAGGAAACGTCATCACCAGCGTCGGCTGGGCCATAAGGTGGCTGATCCCCTCCCACGCCGGGATCTTCGGCCCCCGGATAGGAACGGAGCTGGTGATATTCTCGACGGGGCTGCGGGATTTGATGATGCTCATCGTGGCCTCCGGGGTTATGCTCCTCTGGTGAGGCCAAAGGAGAGATAGCCAGGTCGAGAAACAGCTGTAGCAAGGATCTCAAAGATCGGTCAGGTCGCAGGAGGAAAGCTCGCTTCTTCGGAGAAGAGATATTTCATAGAAATGAGATGGGGAGAGATTGAGAGATTGGCAGAGATATTAGATATTCCAGAGATGGGTGGCGAGGAAGAGCAGAGCAAACTCTCAATCCCAACCCCGCCCCATTCTGGATCTTCAGCTTCCGTATTCAGAGATCAGTCCCGATGCTGTAGCATTTGGGCCTCTCAATCGGCCTGTCATCCCTCCACCGTCAGAGTGTACTGGAAGGTGCTGCTCCCGAAAGCCCGGACCATGATGTAGTAGGTTCCTGGCTCCAGATCCTCCTCGATCAATGACCAGCTCCCGTCTCCATCGTCGTCGTCTGAGGTTATCATCTCCTCTTCGTCGTCGTAGAGGTGGAGATAAGAATCGGCGAAGTCATCTCCAGAGGTCTCTATGGTCACTTCAAGGTCCTCCTCGACCACCAGTCTGTAGTAATCCTCGTCGCCTTCGGGGAGGATGCACCCGGCCGCCGTCAGCTCGCCCCCTTGGGTCAAGTTGCCCAGATCCAGGACCTCCTCGTCCTCGAAGTCGTCATTGGGCTCAACGTCACAATCAAGGTTGAGGAAGGAGATGACCAGGACATAACTCAGAGTGGAGTAGGCGTACTCGGACTGAGCCCGAATGGCATATCTTCCGGCGGGGAGATCTGCCTCGATCTCGTAGGTGCTATCTTCAATCGGGATGTAGCCGCCTTCGGTGTCGTTGTATTCGTAGAGGACCAGAGATAACGAGTCCACATAGTACCACCAGTCGTCTTCATCTTCCTCGTCTTCTTGATCTTCTTCATCCACTTCGAGTTCCGAGGTCTCGCCTGTTATGGATACGTAGCCCTGCGACTCCGGCCCTATCTCGAAGAGGAAGAAGTCGGTGTCGGCCATCGGATTGATGGAGCCGGAGATCATGGTCGTATTGGCCAGGATCCCCAGGTCATTCCCATTGGAGATGCAGTCGTTGGACTCGGACTCAACCAATACGGTGCCTATGGCGATGGTGTAGTTATCGGTCTCAGAGGAGATCGAATCTGCGCGAACGAAGTAGGTCCCGGCTTCGGCCGTCAACTTGAGGAGCTCCTCGTCGTCGTCGATGTAGTTCATATTCTCATCGAAGACGATGAGCCTCATGGAGCTCATATCAGAAGAAATGATCAGATCTGCAGTCGGTGCCTCGACGGTGAACTTGAACCAGTCGATGTCGCCGGGATACATCAGGTCCGTCTCATAAGAGATCTCGCCGCCTTCGGCCCCGATCGTCCCCAGGTCCGTCGCCCCGTCGGCGACGTCGTCGGCCTCTGCATCCTGGGCCAGTCCGATACCGATACCTCCCAAAATTAGAAGGATCGTCAAAGATACCATCAATCTGGTATACATCATGTAAATTCCCCTCTTCGTAGTATTAACCGTCAGATCCTATATTTAATTAGTGCTCTCCTGAGGAGGCGCCCATTTCATTGAGGCGGTCTCGACGATAGTCCGTCTCCAGTCTTCTTAATCTTCTCCCTCTCGGGATTTTGCTTCATCAATAAAGGCCGAAATCGATTCGGAGAACAGTGAATCTTTTTATAGGCTCAGTTCCAGTGCAACATAGGGAGGAATTCGCGACAAGCTCTATTCAGTCCCGTTCCGTGATGCTGCCTTGGCGCAGCTTTTATTGCTGATGGCAACGGGCGCGAAGTGAGGGCGGCTGAGGGCACTTCGACTTGCCCGTAATTTTATAAAATATCATCGAACAGATTGCTTTAGTGTAAGTCAAACATCTCCGGGGATAATTCTTCGGGATTCAACGTCTCAACTGAAGCATTAGAAGTCGCTTCACGGGCCAGTTAATCCAAAAATACTTTAACCATGAGCTGACAATATGATCTTGATATCTGGATACGTGCCCCGGGCAAAGGTGGATGAATTATGAAGACGATTGTGGCCATCCTCGCAGCTTCGATGATCATTTTCGCGACAGCCTTGCCGGCAAACGCCGTCTACGAGGGGGAAAGGGCATCTCCAGAAGTAGCTCTCGAAGAGGGGAATACTTGTCCCTCGGATTCTCGGGAGGATTGTTGTTTCTATGTCTATATCTACGTTAATACCAAAGAGGAGAGCATAAACAGCTCAATCTCAGACAACTTCCCTGCTAAGCCTGATGGCACCGTCTGCGCCGTCTCGGAAGAAGACTCCCTTCGACGAGGAGAAAAGGTCCCATCGGAGCTGGAATGTGTAAGCGTCTATACATCCGACCGAGACGAGGCTGATAGCGAGAACTCCCAAAGATGCTATCTTTACGAGGAGATATCTGAGGCAAGAACTCATGAATCGTCCGAAAGAGAAAAAAGAATTGATGGTTTTGATATTGGCAAGAACGGGGGGATCAGTTCTAGAAAATTCGAGACAAGCATCAGAAGCGTCCTGATTGGAGATCATGAGGATTTGACACTCACACAGGGTTGCGATCCTGTACCAATCTCGTTCAGCGACTGGGGGTGGTACGAAACCGATAATGATTGCTTCCAAGGGTACTATGAAAGCAATAATGATAATTACCTATGGGATGAGTCAGATGATAAGAGGATCAAAGATAGTTGCTATGTACGTTTGAACGAACGAGGGGAGAGAAGGTTCTCATCCAATGAACCCCTGGAGCTAGAAGATGGCTATTCGCTCAAAATAGATAATATTATAGATAGTCAGATTCAAGTTAAACTTGAACTTGGCTCCACATTAGTAGATAGAGATGATATAGGCCCTTTCAAGAGTGAGATGAGCATAGCTGATAGCACTTACACCTACATAACCGAACTGGGCGGCGCTAAGCGTATAGTAGTCATAGCCGTTCATTTCAAGCAATGCAGCGACGGCGAGGTCACCATCGACGGCATCTGGCAGATTTCCGATAATCCTCCGAAATGACAACACTGATTAGTTGGCATGGCCACTGATGGGATGATCTATACATTGATAGATAAATTATTTTTGTTCCATGATGCAATACGGCCCGGCCTTTTTAAACACCTCGATGGAGACTATAGGCGATCTACCCTCGATGGAGATGTATCATGCCCTATGGAGCCTTCCAGCTGCTGATATATATCGGTTACAAACTCGGTCCTTCGAAGGAGGCTAAGGATCTATGAATTGCAGACCTCAGCCACTTAGTCTCTTGCGACACGTGAAATCAATCTCAATTGTTATTATTTGTTTTCTCTTCTTCGCTGTGGGCAGTTCACAATGCGCGTCAGATTTGCTCGAGACGATACAATCAAGCAAGATCTTGGATGAGATGTATTCGGGCCACGATCTAAGAATTGATGGTAGGACTTTGGTTGGAGACCTAAACTTCGAACGTCAGAACTTGGTGGGTGAAGTCGAGATCGTCAACTGCATAGTCCGAGGTGATGTAAATTTCGAAAACGTCATATTCAAAAAGCCCATCAGTTTTAGAAACACCAGTATCAATCTCGGAGATGCCAACTTTTTGGGAGCAGAATTTCTCGCAGATGCAGACTTCTCAGAGGTCAAGTTTGGAAGAGATATACGCTTCGAGAAGACCACTTTTAACGGGAATGCCGACTTCTCAAGATCCAATTTAAGAAAAAATGCTACATTTAATAGGGCTAAATTTCTCGAAAATTCTAACTTCGAGGGGGCCAATTTCGACGGATATATCGACTTTAAAGAGACCAAGTTTTGGGGAGATGCTGATTTTCTGGGAGCCAAGTTCGGCAAAGAGGCCAACTTCGAAGATGCTGAATTTCGAAAGTATGCAAACTTCAAGGAAGCCAATTTCGACGGAGATATCGATTTCAAATATGCAAATTTCTCAGGAGGTGCTGATTTTCCGGGAGCCAAGTTCGGCAAAGAGGCCAACTTCGAAGATGCTGAATTTCGAAAGGGTGCTGACTTCGAGGATGCGGAGTTCGGTGGAGATACGAAGTTCGGGTGGGCGAAGTTTCTGGTTGGAAGAGCGAGATTTGAGGATGCGATATTTGGAGGAGATTCCAACTTCAATAGTGTAATATTCAACGAAAGACCTAGCTTCTTAAAGGCGAATTTTTCAGGCGGAAATGCCTATTTTGGAAAGTCGATCTTCACAGAAGGTGCCAACTTCCAAAGCGCAAAATTTTATAAATATTCTAATTTTAATGCGGCGAAGTTCTGGGATCTCACTCAATTTGATGGGGCGGAGTTTCGGGGAGAGGGAGCCAACTTCGATAAAGTGGGATTCCTCTTCGAAGATGTCACCTTCACGGAGACGAGGTTTTTGGACTGTGATGCGAGCTTCAAGTATGCGAGGTTCATGGGTGGCGATGTGAACTTCGAGGAGATGGAGTTCGGAGGCGATGCAGTCTTTATAGGGACTCAATTTAAAAATAATGTAAGCTTTAGCGAAACAGAGTTCAATGAAGGTGTTTTTTTTACAGACTCTCAGTTCTATGGGTTCACCAGCTTTAATGGCTGCTGGTTCAAGGGAGACGCTCTCTTTGAGAATACGACTTTTGTGAAAAAGCTTAATTTGACGAGGACCAGATACAATAAACTATTCGTCAGATGGCATGAAATTAAGGGCGGGCTGGAGTACGATGATGCGGCCTACCTGTCACTGCTGAAGAACTTCAAAGATCTGGGATATTTTGAAGACTACGACTTCTGCTACTTCGAGTTCAGAAAAAAACACCGAGAACATGAGTGGTATATGGTAAATAATTTCGAAGAGTATGTGATCAGAAAACCTATCGATCAGGTTCTTCAGCTGACCTACGGCTACGGAACAAGGCCTCTCAACGCCATCTTCTCCTCCATTTTAATCATCGTCGCGTTCAGCATATTCTGGCGGAAGATCGGTTTGGGAAATCCAGAGTATGTCCTCGACGAATACGGCCAGGTAGATAGGAGACTGGACGAATTTCACGAAGTCGTAATCTTCAGCTCCATGGTCTTCCTCTCCGGGACGAGGCTCTTCATCGAGCCGCCACCCCTACCGAGGATAGGGGGACGGTCCCGATCTCTGATAAGGGGGGCCTTCATCTTGGAGCGGGTTCTGGGAGCCCTGTTCTCGATCCTATTCTTCCTCGCCATCAGCGGGACGGTGATCAGGCAGATATAACCGAGGATGCGGTCAAGACCGGCCGACAGCGAGGGTCACAGATCTTCTTTTCTATCAGGTCGAATAGAAACGAATCGAGATTCCAGAAGGACGTTTAGACGACCAGCTCGACCTCGGCCCGATGGGGAAAACTCTTTCATAAAGAAGAGCCCCATAAATAATGGGACCTGTCCCCAGGCGGCCATTCGCCTCTGAGGGGCGGGAGGACGGCGATTCGTGGCGGTGGTGCGATTGGCGGAGATCAAGGTGGACTGCAGGGGCCAGAACTGCCCCGTGCCCCTGGTGGAGACGAGAAAGGCCCTGAAGAGGGCGGCGCCGGGGGACGTGGTGGAGGTGACCGGGGACCATCCCGCCTCCAGAAAGGAGATCCCCATGGCGGTGAAGGCCCTGGGCCTTAAGCTTCTGGAGGTCGAGGGCGAGGAGGGGGGCGAATGGCGGATCAGGATAAGGAGATGACCGAAGAGGTGACCGGGGAGACGACAGGGGAGACGACCGAGGATATGACTGAGGAGATGACCAAAGAGATGACCGGGACGGATAAGATCACCATAATCGTTCACAGCGGAGACCTGGACAAGATCTACAGCGCCCTGATCATCGCCAACGGGGCGCTGGCCATGGGGATGGAGGCCTCCCTCTTCTTCACCTTCTGGGGCCTTATGCGGCTGAAGAAGGGCGGCCTCGATAAAGGCCCCCTCTCCAAGATGAACATGCTGGGCCTGGGCCGGTGGATGGTGTTGCGTCGGATGAGGGTGGCGAAGGTGGCCTCCCTCGAAAAGCTCCTCTCCGACTTCAAGGAGCTGGAGGGGAAGATCATCGCCTGCGAGATGACGATGGAGGTGATGGGGATCAGAAAGGAGGACCTCCGCACGGACCTGATCGACGAGTACGGGGCGGTCGGGACCTACGTCCAGGAGGCGAGGGGGTCGGCGATAAACCTCTTCATCTGAAGGCTGAGGACGCGGAAAATGATCATCAATTGAGTTCAATTCAATGATTCAATTCAATGATTTTGAGGAGGGTCAGCAGAAGATGTTCGAAACTTCCGTTTATCTTGACAACGCCTCCACCACCAGGCTCGACGAGAGGGTGATGGAGGCGATGAAGCCCTACTTCTTCGAGGTCTACGCCGTGGCCACCTCGGAGTTCGGCTACTCCATGGGGATCGAGGCGAAGGAGGGCCTCGCGGCGGCGAGGGAGAAGCTAGCCGGGATGCTCCGGGCCGGGCCCGAGGAGGTGGTCTTCACCTCCGGGTCCACCGAGTCGAGCAATATGGCCATCAAGGGGGTTGCCCTCGCTCTCGGCAAAAAGAAGGGCCGACACATCATAACGACGAAGATCGAGGACTTCCCCGTCCTCTCCAGCGCCCGGGCCCTGGAGCGGGACGGTTTCGAGCTGACTCGCCTCGAGGTCGACTCTGATGGACTCGTCGACCTCGACCGTCTCGGTGAGTCGATTCGAAAGGATACGATCCTCGTATCGATCCAGCACGCAAATCAGGAGATCGGGACGGTCCAGGACGTAGAGGCGATAGGCCAGATCTGCATGGACAGGCACGTCTTATTTCACACCGACGCGACCCACACCTTCCGCCGGCTGCCCATCGACGCCGACCGGGTCCCGGCGGATCTGATCACCATCTCCGCCCACACCATCCACGGCCCCCGGGGTATCGGCGGCCTCTACATCAGGGAGAAGACGCCCCTGACCAAATGGATGGACGGCGGCTACCAGGAGTTCGATCGGAGGGCGGGGATCGAGAACATCCCCGGAGCCGTTGGATTCACCGCAGCAGCGGAGCTGGTCACTCCCGAGGAGAACGAGCGTTTGAGGGGGATACGAGACCGGATCCTCGACCGCGCCCTCGCTGAAATCCCTCAGACGACCTTGAACGGACACAGGGAGAAGAGGACGCCCCAGAATGCCAACGTCACCTTCCACCTGGTGGAAGGGGAGTCGATCACCCTCCACCTGGACATGAGAGGGTTTGCGGTGAGCACCGGCTCCGCCTGCTTCTCGCGGTCTCTGGAGGCAAGCCACGTCATCGCCGGGATCGGGGGCGACCACGAGCGGGCCCATGGATCGGTCAGGTTCACCCTGGGCAGGTTCAACACCATGGAGGAGGCGGACGCGGTCGTCGACGCCGTCTCCGAGGTGGTGGATAACCTCCGGAAGATCAGCCCCCTGGGCAAAGGAAGGTAGAGGTGGGCATTATGTGGGAATAGGCGGATAGAGAAGAGTTGAGTTAAGTAGAGGAGAGCGGAGGAGAGCACGGGAGAGTGGAGGTGGGATAAGATGAGCAAATTTCCTTACAGCGATCTGGTTCTCGAGCACTTCAAGCATCCCCGGAACGTAGGTGAGATGGAAGATTCCGACGGCAAGGCGACGGAAGGAAGCCCCGCCTGCGGCGACATGGTTTCAGTCTACATCAAGGTGGACGAAGAGACTAGGACGATCACCGACATCAAGTTTCAGTCCTATGGCTGCGCCTCAAACATCGCCACCGGCTCGATCATCACCGAGCTAGCCAAGGGTAAGACCCTGGAGGAGGCGAAGAAGATCACCTGGAAAGAGGCCTCTGAGGCGTTGGGGGGGCTTCCGCCGATCAAGGCCCACTGCTCGGTCCTGGCGGTGGAGGGGCTCAGGTCCGCCATACGCGACTACGAGGAGAGACACGGCCTGGTCACTGAGAAGGTCCCTACGACCCGAAAGGTGGTGGAGAGGCGGCTGAAGAAGGTGATGAATCCGCTATCAGGCCTCGATCTGGTGAGGACGAAGCTGGTCAGTGAGATCGAGGTTAATGACGGAAAAGTCAGGGTGGTGATCGACCTTCCGCCCGATCACCAGTTTGCGAGGGCCATCCGGGAGGAGGTGGTCGAGAAGATCGAGCCCCTCTGGGACGTGGCGGAGGTTGTGGTCGAGTTCAAGGACTGAAGAGCTGGGTGCCTTGAAGATGGTGATGACTTGATCGGTCAGCCAGCTATGAGGGAGCAAACTCCCCCGGAGCATGACGGATAGATATATCTAAACTGCCATCAATAAATTTTGATTCGATGATGAAGGTCGATCTGGATCAGATCCTCGCCCTCGCCGGGGACCTGGCGGAGGATGGGGCCAGGGACCGGTTCCGCCGATTCCTCCTCGAATCGGCGAAGGACTCCGACTCGATAAGACAGCTCGCTGCTGCAGCCTCCAAAGCGCAAGACCATCAGCACCGCCTCGCCCTCGCGGATCTCTTCTGGAGCCTGGGCATCCCCCTCGGATTTGAGCCCGCCCTCTCGTTCGGGGTAGAGTGGGTCTCCCCCTCAGGAGTCCACGTCCTTCTGGAGATGGTGGCCGGGGATGAGGCGCCGGAGATCGCCTCCATCCTCAACAGGGTGGAAAGCCTGGCCACAGCCTCCGACACCATCGCCGCCCCCAGGGCGCTGGAGTCGGTCGGAGAGGCGGAGGTCACGACGAACGATGGGGACGTCCCGGACCTGGAGGGTGGTGGGGAAGAAGTAAAGGATGAGGGGCTGAGCGCCTTTGGCCTCCTCATCGTCGAGGACGCCGAAATCCTCCGGGTGGAGGACGCCATCCTCGATGAGGACGAGGAGGGGCAGATTCGGGCGATCTCGATCTCGGCGCTCCTCGCCCTCTCCAAGATCGCCAGAGACTACCACCTCAGCCACGAAGACATACTTTTGCTTCTCCTCACCTCAGGCCCCTCCGTGGACCCACTCATCGACCTCATCTCCCGGGTCATATCCCAGTGCGAGGCCGAGACCCTGACCCTGGAGGAGATCGCCCAGATCCTGGGGCCCCTGGGGCGGGGCGGCGAGTCCACCCCCGGTGAAGCGCTCCAGGGCCTGATCGACCAGAGCCAGTTTTACGCATTCGGAGGCCAAGGACTCAATATCGGCAAAAGCCGTCGATTTTGATGCAGATAGAGTGAGATGGGATGAATCATTTCATGGCCGAAAGATCTCGATTCCTGCATGAATAGAGTAGAGTATTGAGCGCGATTCCCTTTATGACTGTTCAGAAGCCAGCATCTGAAGCTTCAGCTCACATCCTCAGCCGATAGCCAACGGATAATTGTATCTGCCATAGAAGTTGCCGGTGGAGTATCGGAAGTAGCTATACGGGTAGTAATACCAGGTGTAGTAGTGTCCAGCAGGGTATTGATAGGTATAATAAACGCTCGGGCATCGATCTATACAATACCCGTGGGGGTGACCATGATCGCGGGGGTGATGGGAGGATTGGCTGCAAAACGACTCGTAGTTTGTGGGCGACAATAGCCGATCTTCTGACGGATCAATCCCCTTCCAATACTCTGGATGCCCTCCATCTCCATGGACCGGAGCGTGAGCTGTCGCCATGCCGCAGAGAAAGCCAATCGCTAATAGAAGAACTGCCGAGATATCCTTCATAACTAACACCCTTAATTAATCGGCCAACAAAGTATTAAAGGCTGTTGCTCATGCGAGTCTCTTTTATAAAGTCAATTGATTGCTGGTCTCATTCCATCAACGCTTCGAAGGTGATCATCCTCACGTCCATTAATAAACCATGAATCAGGAGTCGGAGTTGGCTCGCAGGGGCTGGCCCGATTATCATTCGATCAGGTGGATGAATGAATCGAAGATTTCAATACAGATCGATGCCAATCGAGGGATAGCTCGGCGATCGAGCTCTGATAGATCTCGCACAGACTGCCTTCGGCTTCCGGATGGTATTTGATGAGAACCGGCACCGCAAACCTGCCCCTCCACGGAGGGAGGGCTCCCCCCTGGCTCTTCAAGAGGATGGTGAGCCTGGCGGAGGGGGTGGTGGACGCCGTCATCTTCGAGTTCGGCCCCGAGGAGCTCCTGCGGCGGCTATCCGATCCCTGCTGGTTTCAGGCCCTGGCTTGCGTCCTCGGCTTCGACTGGCACTCCTCCGGGACGACGACCACCACCACAGGAGCTTTGAAGCTGGCGATAAAGCCCGAGGTCCACGCCGTCGGGGTCGCTGGAGGGAAGGGGAAGACCGGGAGGAAGGCGCCCCTGGAGATCGATACCGCGGGCGAGGCCCTCGACCTCTCCCCAGAGAAGATGACAGAGCTGAAGCTCGCGAGCCGGATGGCGGCCAAGGTGGACAGCGCCCTCGTCCAGGACGGCTACCGGCTCTACCACCACGTCCTCATCTTCACCGAAAAGGGTTGCTGGGCGGTGGTCCAGCAGGGGATGAACGACGATTACGCCAGGCGTTACCACTGGCTCTCTGACGGCTTGGAGAGCTACATCGAGGAGCCACACTCCGCCATCTGCGCCCAGGAGAGGCTCGACGCCGTTTTGGACCTGACGAGCCGATACAGCAGAGAGAACCGGGACGTCACGCTCGACCTGGTGAAGGACGGGCCTTCTCACTTTTTGAGGTACACCGGCCAGAGGACCCTCTTCGACTTCTCCAACTCCCCCGGCCCTTCGGACCCTTCGTACCCCTCGGGTCGGTCGCTCCGGTCGCCGGCGCTGCAGCAGCCGGCCCTGACCCTGCCGCGCCGCCACCAGGTCCTGCCCGCCGACCTCGGGAAGGACGGGATCAGGGCTCTGGAGCTGGCGTACGAGATCCAGCCCGAGAGCTACGAGGAGCTGATCTCCTTGCGGGGGATGGGGCCGAAGAGGGTCCGGGCCCTCGCCCTCATCTCCGAGCTGATCTACGGCGCCGAAACGAGCTGGAAGGACCCGGCGAAGTACAGCTTCGCCCACGGCGGCAAAGACGGTCACCCTTACCCCGTCGACCGGGAGACCTTCGACTGCTCGATATCGACCCTCAAAGAGGCGGTGGAGAACGCGAAGCTCGACAGGAGGGAGAAGTACGACGCCATCAAACGGCTGAATCGGTACATCGGCGAAGATCGCTGAAGGCCAACGATATGATATATATTGAGAAATAAAAACCAAAACAAACCGAAACCGGAGGAAGATTCGTGCTGGATTTGCTGAGAAAGAGGAGGAGCGTCAGAAAGTACAGGGACGAGGAGATCAAGCCCGAGGTCGTGGAGCTATTGAAGGAGGCGGCCCTCCGGTCGCCCACGTCGAGGAACTTCAGGCCCTGGAGGTTCGTCTTCGTCGAAGATCGAGGAAAGCTTGCGGCCCTGTCGAGGGCGAAGCCGAGCGGCTCGTCGTTTCTCGCCGGGGCGCGGCTGGGGGTCGTCGTCTGCGCTGACGATGGAGAGTCGGACGTCTGGATCGAGGACTGCTCCATCGCGTCGATCATACTGCAGCTGGCGGGATTGAGCCTGGGGCTTGGCTCCTGCTGGATCCAGATAAGGCTCCGGATGCACGACGATTCCGCGACCAGCGAGGAGCATGTCCGGTCGGTCCTGGGCCTCTCCGAGAAGCTGAGGGTCGAGTCGATGATCGCCTTCGGCTACCCCGACGAGGAGCTGGAGCCGGTCCTGGCCGAGGAGCTCCATCGCGAGAAGATCTTAAGAGGCTGAGACAAGCGGAGTAGGATCGGTGGCTTTCAGATCTTTTTAATTTTAAAAGTAATCCCGTTGCTACTCCGGTTGGTGGGGGTGCTCGTCTGGGAGGAGAAGAGGAGAAAGCTCGCGTAGAAGACTCTGGTGGAGTGGGATGTGTGAAGAGATTTTTGCACCAGGCTATCAATAGACTGTCGAATAATCTAATCTAGCGAAGTGCGGTGTTCATGACAAAAGCCCTTATCCTTGTGTTTTGATCTGAAAGTTCAGCAGCCTGATCTTCAAATTTTTGTCTTGCTTCATCTATGGTGAGGTCAAGCTTTCGAGCAATTTTTCGCTTATTGTCATTATCATCCCATAAATCGCAATTAAACCATCCCACTAGATAAAGCCCATGTTGGCAACGGTTATCTCTAAGATATCTATCTAGAAGTTGTGTTCTCATAGATTCGCTTAGTTCGTCATTCCAGCAACCTTTTACTTCAATGATAACCGCCACAGAATCGTATGTACCTCCGCTTGGTCCGTACTTGATGGCATCAACATGTATGTCAGTTCGATCACCTCGATGAATTCGAACTTCGCGGCCAATGACAACACCCCTTTGTCTAAGCGTTTCATTAAGGTATCTGGCCACATAGTCCGAAAATTCTTCTTCATCAATCGGGCGATATTTTTTATTTGGCTTCTTCTCCACTCTATCCCATATGTCTCTTGATGCAGGCGTTTCATCTTGAAGCAACTTTTCCAATTGCTTCAATGACTCAATCAATATATTGAGAAGCTCATCTCCACTTTCGACGAGTCGTTTTTGCTGATCTCTTGCCATCCGGAGAATATAGTCTGGTTTTGGCGGCGTCCAAGTTTCACGACGCGCGACATACTGAGCTTCCATGATCGTCCATTTCAGCCAATCTTGTTCAGGCAACTCTTGAGAAATTCGTTTAATTGCCTCAACTGCTTCAGGTGTTCCGCGCTCTTTGAGATGATTTAGGATTGAATAACTCCAGCTGAAAATACTTTCCCCAGGGGTGACAAAATGCGCATGTACATTTTCAGTATTCTCCTTATGTTGGAATTGATTATACTGGCGGAAAACCCAGATGTACAGACTCGCTAATTCATCTTCTTTAAATCGCTTCATAGTTCTGATACTTCTTATACCTGAAGTTGTTTCTATGCCGAAAATCACGTCTTGGCCAAATACGATGTCCTTTTCTATAGCGGGCCACACAACTGACCAACCTGCATCATCAGCGTGGCTCATGAGTACACTAGCCGCAATTACCGCCCGAGATCTCATTTTTTTATTTTCATATAATATACTATCCCATAATTCGCTGAAACATTGGAATATCTGGGTCTCAAGGAAATTGAAAGAGGCAAACTTATATTGTCGGAACTTTTGGTACGACCTCAGAATAGACTTTGAGAACGCCTTTGCACCTTCGACATTATGATCAAGAAGCAAGCTGAGAAGATCACCCATGCATTCGGGCTTCAAGCTTTCGTCTTTTGCTTTATTCAATAATGATTCTGCTAATTTTTCGTCCCAATAGTCCCCAATTCCTTCGAGAACGTACATGATATAAATTTTATCATACCTTATATTTTGTTCGTCTGTCAGAATTATTAACGTTTTTATTATTTCGTCCGGTGCGTGCAGGTAAGCGTTTTTAACTAGCTCTTTTTGAACTGTGCTATCCTCCACCCCAAATGACGAAGGATGAGCAAGAATAATCGGTGCCCATTTCTCCCAGACGCTAGCAGGTACTGTTGAAATAAATTCAGGCTCTTCTTGTAGAATAAGTCTAAACGCTCTATAGCCTGCAAATGCTGGACGATATAATAACCCGCTAGTTCCCAACCAACGTTCAGTCTCTGGATTTCCCTCTCGCAAATATCTTTTGGCAGCTGCAATGATTCTTAATCTGGTTGTGACATCAGCTTCGTCCCATCCTGGAAAGGATGTTAAATCAGATTCATACTCATTCCCATAATGTGTACTGTCTGGTTTAAGCGTCATTTCCATATTTAGACGCCACCAAGCTGAAGTATTACCAGACTCAAATTCATCAATAAGTAAGGCGATACGTTCTGCTGGTGGAGGATCTAATTGAGGTCGATTATTTCGCTTTTTAAGCAATTCTTTAGTTTCTAAATATCTTTCTCTCATTTTCTTAGCCTTAGGCGAGTCCAATTCAATAGGTTCGATAAGCCAAGCAAATTTATCAGCAAGTATATTATTCTCTTCACAGGCGGTGAGAATCGAATTTAATTGCTCAGTATCACGTCTATCAAAAGCGTATTCTATCAAAGCAGCCCAATGGTGCTGAATTTTCTCCGATTCATATTCTTGGGGCGACTTCAAGCGTTCGATCATCCAATAGACATCTTTGCCCGAAGCTATTGGTGTATCAGAATTAAATATTATATAAATGATTTTTTCATCAAGGTCGGGTGTTAGAGTAACAATTGCTTCAAGGAGACTATGTCGCTTATCTTCGTCTTCATTCAAGGCATCTCTAAATTTCGAATCATGACGATGTAATACAACGTTTCCATAATATTTTGATCTTGATATGATTACTTTGACGAACGATTCTAATACACCAGGATATTCGAGGTTTCTCCAGGCTTTTAGGATAATGTCATCGGATAAGATTGAGAATGATACTCTAAAATAAATTGAGCTATAATTTGTTTCGACCCATGTAAGCGCAGTTGGAATATCGCAAGGCTCGATATGATCCGCCACATTGTGGAGGAAGTAATTCTCGTGCTTAAGCGATGTTATGATTGAGAACAATTCTTCTGCAGTTAAATTATCCGGCCATAAAGCCTTGAGTGCGTAACCTTTCAAATGATCATTTGGATCTTCTTCACCTTCAAGACTTGTTAGTGGTTTTAATCTCTTTTTTACGGTTCCATCTCCAATAATAGAAATAGCACCAGCTGCTTCTTCTCGGGCCTCCAAAGGCTGAGACGGATCTAATGCTATTTCAACAAGGTCATCTTGAAGTACCTGTTCATTGCAAGCACTTGCTATGCGAATTGCGACTTCTCTTGATTCAATACTCTTTTCATTATCACAGATATACTCTCTAATCTGATCTGCTAATCGCGGATGACTAAGATTCACGTATAGGGCCATATCTCGCCAATCTGGGTAGGAAAGTTTATCTTCATCGTATAATGCGAGTAACTTCTCAACTATATTTTCTTTATATTCGTCGTCTACACCACCTAAATCACTTCGGAGCAATACAAGGGGATCAATTCCCATAATATGTTGGAATACATCATTTCTCATAGTGGCAAGCCAAGCTGATGTTCCGTGGAGCTGAGGAACCAATTTTCCTTCAGGATCTCCAGGATGGGTTATTAGACTAATTACCTGGGGAAGAGGCATATTATGAATCTTAATATAGTGTGCTGCAAGAAACTCAGCATATGTCTGGTGCGCCCAGCCCATCCTATTTGGACCTCGCGATGAAAACAGACCCGTATCCAGAGTCTCCTTGAGGGCTCCTTCTGTCACATCAAATCTATCTGCATCAATGCTCTCTTTACCACCCGAAAGTCTTGAAATCTCCACATCCTCATCGTGCACGTTGCCCAAATCAATCTCGGTCCAAATAGCGTATCGCTTGCTGAAGATTGTAATTGCAGCGATTCTTGTTGCTACGGCCCGACGTTGCTTTGGTGAGAGTTTTCTTGCATTCGGAGGTCGAGATTTAATATCTTCACAAAGTTTTAGACATCCATCGTAGTATAACTCAGTCCGATCTTCGTGAATTTGACCATCTTTTTTATATTTATTTATCATAAACTCTAATGTTATAGGTTTAATGGCAAATGGCACTGCATTATTGCGGTCAATTTCACTTAGGTACTGCACCCTCAACTGGTTGATATTCTGTGATACGGATAAGTCAACAGTTCCCTCAACGACCAATTGTGGTCTGTCAAACCACTTGTCTTCGCAGGGCTGCTCTTTCTTTTCCTCCCCAAACAA
>Ga0209408_1000816_pt1 | contig 21726 bp, 22 predicted proteins | sample AD_UKC107_MetaG_FD_184422 | JGI IMG/M metagenome (GOLD analysis project Ga0209408, IMG submission 184422) | Active sludge microbial communities of municipal wastewater-treating anaerobic digesters from Hong Kong - AD_UKC107_MetaG (SPAdes)... | ecosystem: Engineered > Bioreactor > Anaerobic >... | reverse complement strand
GTCACTTTCGATCACCTGGGATACCGGTGTCATTGAGGACGACAAACCGGTCCTCTCTAGACAGACTCTCAGCGTCGATTCGGCAATGACTGCACAGGAGGCATACGATGCAGCCTATAACATCGCAAGCCTCACCAATTACATCATCGCCGACATTAGACTGATCGAAACCCAGACCCTCGGACCGATTGACTGACAACCGTGGTAGCGGATGGCAGGTAGCAGGTCCGTAAGAGCAGATAGTCCGGGGTAGCGGTTAAAGAGTGAGGTTCGGGTTGAAATGGTTTACCTGCCCGCAACCCCCGACCCGCCGCCCCGCACAATTTGAAAGGAGGAACTCAAATGAGAAACCTGAGCGTTAGATGGTACGATTCAACCGCGAAGAAGTCTAAGGGCTTCTACATAAAGGAGCCCAAGGAGACTCTGACTCAGGCTGAGGTCGAGACTGTTATGGGAAACCTCATAACTCTGAAGGTAATCCCTTCAAGCTATGCGGTGGACTACGCAGCAGTCATCGACACTCAGAAGAATGAGTTGTTTAACCTAATCTGAGCCACGTGGTAGCGGATGGCAGGTAGCAGGTTGGAAAGAACAGGATCGGGGAGAAATCCCCGTCCTGTTTACTTAACGGTCTTCTTCAAAGAGAAGATAAGTCCATTCAAGAGCTTGTGGACTCTGTTCGACAGGGATTCGAACTGTTTGAGATCACTTTCAGACAGGTAACCAAGTTTCACGCTTATCTCCATCTGAGTGGAAAGTTCCATGAGGGAACCGCGGGAAACGTAAAGAAACTTGATCAACTCTTTAGTGTGTTCTCTGCCATATCCCTCTGCAATGTTTGATGGTACTGAAACAGCAGCCCTCTGCATCTGTGAAACAAGACCGAATCTCTCGTGTTCTGGGAGCTTTCTAGTCAACGTATAGACTTCAACCACAAGTTCCATAGAACACTTCCACAAATCGAGTTCTCTGAATCTGCCGAACAAGTTCATACCTCCTTGAATAAAAGATCAGAAGAAATTCTATCAGATTTCCTGTGTTCAGCCAACCAGGGTCTTCTAATCAAAATAAGATCTGACCAACCCGCAACCCCTTACCCCCTACCACGATCGTACAAAGGAGTGATAATATGTCGTGGATAAAAGAGTTACTATCTCTAATCACAGTCTTCGCAAGCTACGTAGAATCTCCCGGCAACGGACCGGAGAAGAAAGAGAAAGTGAAACAGATGATAAAGGACGCGCTTCCGGATGAACAATGGAAGATCGATCCAGAATTCTTCGACTTCATCTTGGATGTCCTGATAGACCTTGTCGTCATGTTCCTGAACAGGGGACTGTGGAAGACTGCGGTGAAGATTGTCAAATCGTAGCAATAGAAAGGGCGGCAGTCATGAGATAATTCAGGGCTGCTGCCTTTCTTGTTGGCGCAGAAATTATAATTGCAGGTTGATAAGATCTCCAGGACGCAAGAACTAATAAACCGCAAGCGTTTTGTGAAAAGAAGGAAGCTATAGCCAAATCCCTTTCTAATCTTCGTAGTCTTGTTCTTCCTCCTAAAAAGAATCCGTCTTTCGATCACATCATTAGCTCTGTTTAACAATACTCCACCCAGTATGTAGTAACATATAAGCGTAATTGATGAAATGTGTTACTTTGATCATCTTTTTGAAGCAAATTTTCGACATGATGAGAAGCTTTAATTGGAGGCTGTGAAAATGTTGCCGGCTATTGTTGTTCTGAATTACATGACTACAAAAGATACTATTGAATTTGTTGACAGCTTTCAAGAATTCTTCAAAGACTTTCGTCTCATTATTGTGGATAATGGTACCCCTTCAGAGCTTCTGTTTTCTCTGGAGCAAAGGATTAGTGGGGTCAGGAACATTAGTCTTTACAAGACAGGAAGGAATCTCGGCTTTGCAAATGGTAACAACGCCGGGATTAGAATAGCTCTTGGTGAAGGTCATGAATATGTCGTCTGCAGCAATAATGATGTCCTTTTCACAGATCGAGATGTACTTCGCGTTCTTAAGAATGATCTAGATAGTTATAACGCAGCCGTAGCAGGTCCTAGGATCATTAACTTGCTTGGGAACAATCAAAACCCTATGTGTGCCAAGAGGCCAACTGAACAAGCTATCAAGAAGTCACTCCTTTACACCTCATTTGCTGGGATGTCTTTGAGAAAAGTCTTTAGAAATCCGAAGATGAAAAGCGCTGCGAAGAAAATTCTTGGTCTGAATTCAGAAGCCAATGAGGATAATAAAATCGAGTCACAATCTGGATTCACTTACGCCCTTCACGGCTCATTCTTGATGTTCGGTCCTCGTTTCTTTGAGCATTTTTCTGGTTTCGATCCAAGTACTTTTCTCTATGGGGAAGAGCTTATTCTGGCGGAAATGCTAATCAGCAAGAATCTTCGAGCTTTTTATGACTCTAGTGTTCAGATTCTCCACAAAGAGGATCGTACGAGCGATTTTCTTTGGGGAGGACAAGCAAAACTAAAACCTCAGTTGTATGCAAGGAAATCACACAGGATCTTTGCAAAGTGGTGGAAGAAGAATAATGAGATTTTAGGAATTACGAGGTGATTACGTGAAAGGAATAATCCTGGCAGGTGGGGCTGGAACGAGGCTTCATCCGATCACAAAAGCCATTTCGAAGCAAATCCTCCCGGTTTATGACAAACCTATGATCTACTACCCGCTTTCAGTACTTATGCTCGCAGGAATCAGAGAGATCCTTATTATCTCGACACCAAGAGATCTTCCAGTATTTAGGGAACTCTTCGGTTATGGTTCTCAACTTGGGATGTCTATTGACTATAAGATTCAGAGTGAACCTCGGGGCCTCGCAGATGCTTTCATAGTTGGCGAAGAATTCATTCAAGACGAGAAAGTCGCAATGATTCTCGGCGATAATATCTTCTTTGGTCAGGGATTATCCGGGTCTTTGAAAAGGGCTGCGGAGCTGGAAGAAGGTGCAGTGATTTTTGGATATTACGTGAAAGATCCTCGTGCTTACGGTGTTGTAGAGTTTGATGAAGCTGGTAATGTCATCTCAATCGAAGAGAAGCCTGAAAAACCTAAGTCACATTACGCGGTTCCGGGACTTTATTTCTACGACAATCAAGTCGTAGAACTTGCAAAGAATCTTAAGCCTTCTGCAAGAGGGGAAGTCGAAATTACCGATCTAAACAGAGAGTATCTGAAGATGGGAAAACTCAAAGTAGAACTCTTTGGTAGAGGTATGGCCTGGCTGGATACAGGAACCCATGATAGCCTCCTTGAAGCAAGTAACTTCGTTGAGACTATTCAGAAACGGCAAGGTTTTTACATTTCATGCATCGAAGAAATTGCATATAGAAAAGGATTCATAGATAGAGAACAGTTATTGAAACTGGCAGAACCGCTCTTGAAGACGGAATATGGGAAATATTTGAAAGAGATTGCGGAGAATGATAGCAGCAGCACGTAGTGCTCAGCAGATTGGCAGGTTAGCAGTTTTGAAGATTAGTTAAACATTTGAACGGGTTTAGAAAGGATGATAGGTGGATGGCGGAATTGAGGTTCAAAGATCTTGAAGTTTGGAGAGTTTCCATGGATTTGGTTGTAAAAGTCTATGAAATCACTCGAGAGTTTCCGAAGAATGAGCAGTTTGGACTCGTCGCACAGCTGCAGAGATCTGCAGTCTCCATACCCTCAAACATAGCTGAAGGAACGGGAAGAGGTACAAGGAAAGACTTTGCTCATTTCCTTGATCAGGCTCGCGGATCTCTCTTTGAAGTTATTACTCAACTTGAGATTTGTAGATCATTGAACTTTGGAGATTTAGATAAGATAAATGCAATTCAAATGGAATATGAGATACTTGGAATGAGGATCAACGCTCTCATTAGAACTATGAAAGATTCTAGGAGAATCAGAAAAGGCGATGCCGAGGATTAGCAACTCCGGTGATCTGAAGAACGCTTTGGCGTGTTCCAAATGATAAACTTTGATTGTCTGAACACAAGGCTTCTTCAAGCAATAAGAAGTTTAGAAAGAGGTTTTTTCTTAGCTGCTAATCTGCCAATCCAGCTAATCTGCAACTTAGGAGGTAGTAATGGCAAAATTCAAAAAAATACCGACTTCAATTCCTGATCTATACATTATCGAACCCACTGTTTTCGGCGATGAACGTGGCTTTTTCATGGAAACCTATAACAAAAAAGAGTTCCAGGAGCTTGGAATAGAGCTAGAATTCGTTCAGGACAATCATTCTAGATCAAAGAAAGGAACTCTAAGAGGTCTTCATTTTCAGAAAGAGTTTCCTCAAGCAAAATTGGTGAGAGTTATAAAGGGCGAAGTGTTCGATGTTGTTGTTGATATTAGGAAGGAATCGGCGACATTTGAAAAATGGTTCGGGGTCATCCTGAGTGAAGAGAACAAGAAACAGTTTTTTATACCGGAAGGTTTCGCTCATGGATTTCTCGCACTTACTGAAATAGTGGAGTTCACATATAAGTGTTCAGACTATTATCATCCAGAAGATGAGGGCGGTATCATCTGGAATGATTCAGATATAGCTATAGAATGGCCGCTTGAAAAATACGGAATAAAAGAGCCCTTATTGTCTGAAAAGGATAAGAAGTGGCCGATGTTGAAAGAACTGCAGCTTGGCAGATTTGAGGATTAGCAGAATTAGCGCGTAGCACGTGGCACTTAGCTTGAAAGTCTTAGATTCTTACTATGGGCCACGCGCTGCAACCCACGAGCTTAATTAGCCAATCTGCCAATCCGGCTAATCTGCTAAACTACATAAGTGAGGTGTGTATGAAACTTCTAATAACCGGAGCCAACGGACAACTCGGACAGGATTTGCAGAAAGAATGTAAGCGGCGAGGTATTCAATATATTGCTACGGACTATTTAGAAGGTAGCACGTTGCACGTAGCACGTGGAGCAAATGATTCTTACGATGAGCTACGAGCCACAAGCCACGAGCGGAATGTTGATTCTACCAATTTGCCAAACTGCAAATCTGCAAAGCATCTTACTCATCTAGACATTACCGATCTTAAATCTGTGAGAGAAACTGTCTCACAAACGAATCCTGAGGCAATAATCAACTGTGCTGCATACAACACAGTAGATAAGGCAGAAGAAGACTGGAAGAATGCGTTTTTGGTCAACGCTATCGGCCCAAAGAACCTCGCGATAGCCGCAAACGAAATAGGAATTCCTCTCATGCATTTCAGCTCAGACTATGTTTTTGACGGAAAGAAGGGAAGTCCTTACTTCGTATGGGATGAGCCAAAGCCATTATCGAAATACGGGCAAAGCAAACTATATGGTGAGCAGCTTGTTTCACTATTCTCGAATCGTCACTTGATTGTCAGATTAAGCTGGGTCTTCGGCACCGGAAATACAAACTTTGTCAAGAGGGTCCTCGAATGGTCGAAAGGGAAGAATGAACTAAAGATTGTAGATGATCAGATATCCTCGCCAGCTTATACTGTCGATCTTTCCAGCGCGATCATCGATCTTCTCGAAACCAAAGCTTATGGAATATACCACATGGCCAACACAGGATACTGCAGCAGATATGAATGGGCGAAATACATACTTGAGCTCACAGGATGGAAGGGAAAGATTGTCCCGGTTAAGAGCAGCGACTTCAAGACGGCGGCGCAGAGACCGGAATTCTCTGCCATGAATACTTTCCCGCTAAAGGAAACGATTGGATACGAGCTGCCAGACTGGAAAAGTGCATCTCAAAGGTTTCTTGGTAGCAACTAAGAACGAAACTGTGAGTTGAGAGCAGAGAGTTTAACATCTAAGCTCCCATGTTAAGCTTCTTTATCAACCAGTGCTTTGAATTTCTAAGAACTGAATAAAGCTTAGGCAGATTCACAGCTATTTGTGCTTTGGCAATCGAAATTCTTGTGCTGGGGTCGGGTCGGTTCCCCCTTTTCGCCTTATTCAGAAGTTCCCTTGCTAGTTCGAGACTTCCTTCAACAGCTGCCGTAGAAGCGAGATTTGCAACGTACCTGTTTCTGCAGTTATTGAGAAGTTTCTCTGAGATCCTTTCTCCGAAGTAAACTCTTATTCTTTCATAGAATTCAATTATGTCAGATGCCCTTCGCTCTATTGGAGTGCTTCTAGTAGCTCCTTGATCAGTTACTCTATATGCGGCCATTACTTGATCAAAGAAGAAGATATCACCTTTCTCTGCATTCACAAAATGCAAGGCCCAATCGCCAAAGAATAATCCATCAGAAAGGTTGCTTTTGCACGAATCAAATATGGGAAAATTTCTATAAAGAACCGTCTGAGTTGAAATGTAGTTGCCTTTGAGGAGATCTAGAATGCCAGTAACTGATTTATTCCACGACTTCTTTGGCCAGCATGTCCCTAATTCCTTGCCCTGCACATCGACTATTTTCGCCCTATGAAAACACATGCTGAAATCAGGATGGCTTTCCATGAAATCGACCTGCTTTTGGAGTTTGAGGGGATCGATCCAGTAGTCGTCGCCTTCGCATATCGCGATATATTTCCCTCTGCAAGCTGCTTTACAGGCTCGCCCATTCAACTTTGACCCAACATTCTTTTCGTGGAGTATTGGTTTGATTATTTCTGGGTACCGGTTTGCATAGTCAACAACAATCTCTCGAGTCCGATCTGTCGAGCAATCCTCGCCAATTATCAACTCAAAAAGAAAATTCGTCTTTTGCATCAAGACGCCTTCTATGGCTTGAGCTATAAACTTCTCGTGGTTGTAAGTGCTCATTCTTACGCTGACCAATGGTGTTTCAGTGTTCATTTATCCACCTCACTATCTCTGCAATTCTCTTCACATCTTCTTGTGTTAATTCCCCATAAAACGGCATGGATAGCACTCCATTGCCTATTTTGTTTGCTATTGGCAGGTTCTTTGGGTCTGCCGAAGGCAGATGTCTGTAGCATTCGAAGTTGCTGCACAAGGGATGGAAGTATTTTCTTGTGAAGATGTTATATTTCTTGAGTTCTTCGTAAACGTAGTCTCTCGATCTGCCGAACTCTTCTTCATCAATTCTGATGGCAAAGTACTGATAACTGCTCCTCACACCAGGTAGATCAGGCATGAGCTTGATGCCAGGAATATCTTTCAGGTTCTCGATATAAGTATGCTTTATAATAGCTCTCTTCTGTCTCTCTTCTTCTATATGTTCTAAAACTGCCAATCCCATAGCTGCTTGAAGTTCGTTCATCTTTCCGTTTATTCCGACTTCGATCACTTCTTCTTCGTTCTTGATTCCGAAGTTCTTGAGGAGATCTATCTTTTTCTTCAGTTCTTCGCTCTTGCATGCGAGGGCGCCGCCTTCTGCCGAGTTGAATAGTTTTGTGGCATGGAAGCTGTACATCGTTATATCGCCAAAGCTCCCTATACCTGTTCCGTCTATCTCGGTGCCAAAGGCATGGGCCGCATCATATATGACCTTCAGGTTATGCTTATCCGCAATTTCTTGAATTGCTTTGACGTCACAGGGTGTCCCGAAGACATGAACAGGCATTATCGCACTTGTTCTTGGAGTAATTGCCTCTTCAATTCTGTTTGGGTCGATGCACATCGTAACTGGATCTATATCCACAAACACAGGCTCCAGACCCATCCAGGAGACTGAATGAGCGGTAGCTGCGAAAGTGAAAGGCGTTGTTACTACTTCTCCAGTCAATTCGAGAGCTTTTATGGCTACCAGAAGAGCTATCGTGCCGTTATTGAAAAGAGAAAGTTGAGGTACTTTGAGATAGTCTCTCAACTTATTTTCTAGCTCTTTGTGCTTTGCTCCATTGTTCGTGAGCCATTGAGCATCCCAAACATCCTGCAAAGACTTACTGAGCTCTTCCAGCGGCGGAAGAAGCGGACGGGTTACATAAATTGGTTTGTTGAATGGTTCTATCTTCGACATTAGAAGAGGCCTCCCTTGCTCTTTCGCTAGCTACCAATGCAAATTAATGTATAATTCGATCTGTCTTCTATAGCAAAACGCTTGCCACCCTGGGTTCGACACAGCAACAAAGACGCAAGCTCACTATTCTCACACCGCTTGCCCTTTGTGGTCCAACGCGCAGGAAAGTGGCAAGAGCAGTGGTTTTACCTGAAAGACCGACTGGACCGATATTACTTTCGTTGATTCTCTGAGTTATTTCTCGCTCTATAGGACTCTGGACAGAAAAGTTGCCATATACCATTGCCTCTAGCATTAAAGATGTGGCTTCAAAGTGAGATCTACCAATTCCAATAGCTGGCGAACAGGGAGTGCAACCCAGAAGAGAAGCGCCTTCAATCGCCCATTTTACAATTTCGTCAATAATGACTGAGAGTTTGTGCTGGTGAAAGACTCGATATGTTTTTGCTCTAATCTCTGGCCCTCCACCTTGCATGAGAATGTGAAGTCTAATTATGTTCTCATCAACAAGCTTGATTATCATTGGTGCTCCAACCATACCACCCGGATCTTCATCCAAGCCACCTGATTGATCCAATCTTTGCACTTCGTTTCCCTTTATTGCCATCGGTCTGCCCGGTAATTCTCTCAATCCTAAAGCAACGCCCTTATTTATCGATTGAAGCATATCGCCGCTCACATGTCTTTTCTTTCCTATTTCAAGTAGGAGATGGGGTATTCCCGTGTCGTCGCACAGAGGACAAACATTCTGTTCGGCTACGGTAGCGTTTTCCAACATTCTCTCAAGCGTCCATTTGGCTCTCGGAACTGTTTCCGAGCAAATAGCTTTGTAGTAAGCTTCTTTCTGATTATCTTTGTAGGTTGTGGAAGCTCTAATAACAGCCTCCTTAACTTTGGCTATGATAAGGTCTTCTTGATTCATGTGATCTCTCCTAATCATCTTTGAGAGTCATGTAGGGTTTTCCCATGAATTCCAGCCACGATGGCCGGAAACTCCTTCACTTCGAGTAGATGAAGCGCTTCCATTCCTTCTTCTGGAAAAGCTACTATGTGTTTCTTCGTAACCTTGCTTGAAAGAAGGGCAGTGACTGGTGGGACAACCGCGTAAACAGAGTTGAACTTTCTCAGGGCTTCTATAGTTGCTTTGCTAAGAATCCCTTTCCCAATGTGGATTTTCACACCGGCCTCTGAAAGTTTGGGAATACTCTCTTCGATATCAAATTTGTTGCTAGAAGTCGGCCCTATCCCGGCCGAACTAACTGCAGTATGGAAAATCACGGCTCCGTTCAGATCAATATCTAGATCACCGAGCTTACCTTCTTCGAAAAGAGAGACCACTCTTGGAAGAACCGCATCACGCCCAGTGAAGATGTATCCAGTTATAAATATGAAATCTCCCAAAGCAAGATTAGTAACTACCTCGTCTCTTACTGGTGTAATAATGTGTGCCACTCAAACCACCCTCATGTTATTTAATAGGAAGGATTTCTCATGAAAACAGTTTTGCATAATCCTCTTCGCTTTCAATAACCCCGTATGCTCTTGCTCTGTTTCGTACGCGCTTAGCCCAGCTCCTATGAGGATTGATTTCATTCATTTTGTTACTACTTGAACTTTTGACGACTCCTCCCGCCGTTTCAAGAATCTGGTTTGCGTCTTCGTATTCTTCTCTTGTAACTGCTTGCATTGCATTCACATATTTAAGATGGGAAGGGTGTATAATAGTTTTTCCGACAAAGCCATTCGCCTTATCGAGGATCACTTCTCTCAACAGTCCGTCTATAGCTGCATTCACTATCAAATTGCGCTTTAGAAGAGAGCTGTGGATACCTTCCTGGAGTGTCTCTATGAACTCTGTGTCTTTGTCTGCAAGGAAGTACTCCCAAACAGGAGCTGAAATAACGTAATCGTCATCATCTCTACCAAGAAAGTTAAGAATATCAGACAGAATATCTCTCACGGTCATAATGTCATATATGGAATAATCAATGCCCCTTCTTACACCAAAATGTGAGGAAAAATCTGTAGCTCCCACTCTTATGTTCAAGATCAAGTCTCTATAGGGTTTTAGTAGGCTCTTGATTCCAGCAAGCTCGTATGTTCTAGATTCTTTGAAAGCAATTTGACTGCTCTCAAGAATCGGCATACCATACAGAACGCTGTCTGAAGATTCATTCAAGAATCTTAGGTGATTCAGATACGGAAACCCATTTATAGTATTGAATTTCGGAAACACAAATCCGCTCAGAACTTGTCTATGCTTCTCATTAAGCCTTTCTGTGAATCTAACAAACTGCTCGGTATTTCTAACCCTTAAGAAAATAAGAGGAATGTCCTTTCCATCAAGCTGACCAGAAGAGAGGGCTTCCGAGATGGCACTCAGAACTTTCAAGACATTGTCTTCGGCTGTTGGTAACTCAACCTCTTTTATCGCATCTTCGAAGCACATTACCATTGATGTCAAGTCTTGAAGCTTTTTGCTGAGAATTGAAGGTGTTATATCCTTGGTACCGGGCATATAGAGAGTTGCACCGAGACAATACTGCAGGAGCTCTCTTTCGGTATTCTTATCAAATTCAACAGGTTCACTGACGAAAGCAAAACTTGGCTTGTAATTATGGTGTCGCATTGCTACACCTCCTTGATTATGCTGCACGAAAAGGCATTCACATATTCACCTACAATTTAACCGGATACTTATTTTGAACTCAACACTTCGAATTTTTCAGATGATCGCTAGCTATATGCTCTCAGAGGATTTCTCCTCGAGAGGAACACACTGCATCAGGATAATATGTGTTGATAACTCTTTTCACTAGCAGGATTTGCTTTGCTCTCTTTTTTGCATCTTCTGCTGTAGTTTCCCAGCTATGCGTTTTAGCAACCGAACCTCCAGTTTTCAGATATATTGGTGCGCTGACTCTAATCATTTCTGGAACTTCATAATGACGTATAAAACCTCCAGAAGAAGCCGGATTCTCAGTATGTACATCAATCGGAATTTCGATAGCTTGTCTCATCGAAGCAAGCATTTGAAGCTGAATATCTCTGATTGGATTGATCGAGTTTGCGCCAATGCTTTCCAAAAGCTTTGCCGAACATGGATTCCCATGTCCACAATGAGCAGATACCTTGAATCTACATTCTGAAGGGATTTCTCTTTGCTTTCTCATCTCGTTGAGCAACCATAGACATCCCTCATCATAGACCAAAAAAGAACGACAACCCAGAGAGATAGCCCTCTTTACATCCTCGATAGCACGAACAATCTGATCTTGTCCACGAAGTCGATAGCCCATTCTTTGCCCTTCTTCGGTATGGATCGAAGCGCTGGTGTCATACGTTGCTCGTGGGCCTATTGCTAGAACGAGTTGCACCTGCCACTTCTTTGCTAAAGCCACCATTTCTCCTATTTCTTCATCGCTGAGAAGCATTATACCTTTTGTCTGCGTTACACGATGAATGCTTACTCCATATCCATCTAATGACTCCAGCAAGGCTTTCATTGAACCAGGTCCCTGGATACCGGGAACTTCAAACCTATACTGAGCACCATCAGAGAATCTCTTTGGTGAACTGGGGAGGTCATAAGCATCACCTTGAGGCAAACCAATTTTCTGCAAGAACAATTTGGTGTCTCTCATCACTCTTCAACCCTCCATATGATTTGTGAAACACATTTTCTCTATCCTTTGATAGCACTCATGAATGCATCTTTCGATTCTTTAAGGTTTACTTTCAAAGACGGCAAATCACCTCTCGCCCCTTTACGAATCCTGACATCGATAAATCCTGCATCATCATTTCTTAGAAGCTCCTTAATGGCGGATGCCAGCTCTTCTTCACTATTTGCAGACTTACCGATGGTCTTGTATCCAACGATTCCTGCAATGGAAGTTAGGTCAATCTTGTGGCCAGCAGAAGGTTGCCCGCCAACAGATTCATGAGCTCCGTTGTTCAGGACTATATGCAGTAGTTTCAGCTGCTCTATTATTCCAGCAGTTATTAGAGCTCCTAAGTGCATAATAGTTGAAGCATCGCCATCCAGACAGACTACTAATCTATTCTTTGAACCTAAAGCCAAGCCAGTAGCTATTGAAGAAGTATGTCCCATCGCTCCAACATTCAGGAAATCAAATCTGTGGGATCCACCCGATGCTTTTCTCAATTCATGAAGTTCTCGTGTTGCCCTACCAGTAGTAGCGACAAAGACAGTATCTTCTGGAGTGTTATCGATTACACATTTAATGGCTTCTTCTCGATTCATTGTATACTCACTTTCTCCAGGTAAAGGCTGCTCTTTTTTTTCTTTAGCTAGCACGCCTTTTTTCGCAAGCAAAGCAACAGGGCTCTTTTTTTCTCTCGCAGTTTCAATAGCCCATTTCAGTGATTCAAAAGAGCTACTATTGTCCTCGAGTGTTAGAAAAGGTATGTTCATACACTCCAGGAGTTTGGGAGTCAGATGACCGGGCAGTTTGTGCTGAGCCCAGTCATTAACATCTGGCGATCCGCGCCAGCCTACAAGCAATATCATCGGTATGCCGTATACTTCATCATTCACAAGAGAGGTCAACGGATTGATAGCATTACCAAGTCCCGAATTCTGCATATACACAAGTGGAACAGTTCCTGTCGATAAGTGATACCCAGCTGCTAATGCGATTGCATTTCCCTCGTTTGCAGCTATTACATGGTTTTTCGAAGAGAGATTCGTCTGTACATAGCTGCAGAAATCGTTAAGAAGGGAATCCGGTACACCAGTAATGAATTCAATTCCTCCGTCTTTCATAAGCTTATAGAATTCTTCTTGATCTATCATGATTCATCCTCCCGTCATTTGATATTTCATGTACGCTACTCACTTTTCCTGGGAATCGGCTTTTCAATTATTATAGAAACTGAAGTATTCAGGGCAGTCAGCTTTTACTTCTAGCCATGCGTCACCAAAAGCATTCACAATCCTTTCGGATAGCTGACCTTTCTTCACTGCAAGAAGGTTCTGGTCAAGATGACTTATTCTAGAAACTCCTAGTATTATTGCGTCTCCTTCCTTAGTCTCAAGAGAAGAGTGGAAAGCAAGCCACCTGATGGCTGCTTCTGCCAATTCTAACCCTTCTTCTTCACACATCAAGGATAACCTATTGATCGCTTCAAAGAAAGTTTTTTTCCAATACCTGTTGCGATAGTTGGGCCTCAACGAGAATCTTCCCGAAGAAGGATCAACTTCATAATTTTTATACTTTCCAGTCAAAAGACCACCAGCCAAAGGATTGAAAGCATAGAAGCGCAATCCAAGATTTCTCAAAGCAGGAAATAGCTCGGCTTCAACCTTTCTGCTTAAAGTGTTGTACATACCTTGATAAACAGTTGGTTTTGGCCAGCCATTTGCTTTACAGGTGTGCCATATATCTACAACCATCCACGAAGGGAAATTGCTCAGGCCGAATTCAACAAATTTACCTTGCTCATATAATTTCGCAACTTCTTCAAGGGCATCAATAATTGGGGTAAGTCGATCAGGAAAATGAAAGTAAAGTATATCGACCTTATCAACACCTAGACGATTAAGTGATTCCGATAACTGCATATTGACAGCCTGTGCATCAAGTCTCCCTGTAATTCTCGGATGGATCTTCGTAGCTAATTTAAAATGGCGATTGATTCCTTGTGATAAAATACTCCCAAGAATCTTCTCGGTTTCTCCTTCGTTATAAACATAAGCTGTATCCAATTCATCGTAGCCGTCATCAAGGAAATGGTTTATTATCGTTCTAGAATCTCCCTCAGATACTTGTGGTCCAAAAGTCATTGTACCTAAGACTAGTTTAATGGTGTCATTCATCGTATTCCTCCAAGAATCTGAGATAAATTGACAAGAGCCTGAACTCATGCTTTTTCACAGAAGATCAAACAAATCTCCTAGTCTATTCTCCAAATCCCAGACACATTCAATTATTTTCTCTGCCTCTTCTTTTGTCTTGTTCCCATACATTGCTAGAGCCATGAATTTATCTTTAATCTCCTCTTCTGAAAGAGGGTTTTCTGGCTCGCCTTTTGGGTAATCAACTCTTTCTTCATAAATAGCTCCATTGTGCTTTATAACTTCTACAGTTGCGGGTCTCATTTGTGGAACAAGGGAAGTAAGTTCTTCATCTCCATGCACTGACACTTCTCTTGCAAGCGAAAGCACCCTAGTATCACTTACATATTCAGGAGAGAACTCATCAATACTAGCCCTACCAAAAACCAAAGCAACTGCAACACTATAAGGAATACTCATTTTAGCAGAAGAGACACCTTCTATTATTTTATGATCATGTCTTCCTATTATGCTATTGTAAGTAGATACTCTAATTTCCTTTATTTCATTGAAATCGATGTTGTTCTTTCTTCGAAGAGTTAATGTAGCATCTATTGCCGCATGACAGTGCCTGCAAGAAGCATAAGGCTTGAAATATACGTGTTCTATCCAGTATGAGTTGTCTTCTCTAGTCTTTAAGCATGACTGATCATATCTATCAGACATCATTTCAAGGAAACCTGTTTTTCCTGAAAGTGAATCATCCGGACTTGAGAAACCCGCTCTAGCTAAATAGGAAGAAAGAAGCCCGGCATTTGAAGCTCGAGCAACATTATAGGGCTTCAACTCTGATATGTCTTCCAGAACCTTAAGTGAGCCAAAAGCAGATGTAACTGAAGCAGAAAAAGAGTTCTTCATTTGTATTTTGGTAAATCCTAAGGCTATACTAACTGCCATTGCAGCGCCAATAGTACCGCATGTTCCGGTAGGATGATATCCTTTGCTATAATGAGATGGCTGAACTGAATAAGCAATTCTAATAGCACTCTCATAACCGATTATCATGCCTTTCAAAAAACTCCTGCCATCAATTCTCTCTTTTTCTGCAACGGCCAATAGAGCTGAGATAATTGGTGCCCCAGGGTGTAACGCTCCGAAACGGATTCCATCATCAAGTTCTAAAATATGTGAGCTAAGTCCATTTATAAAAGAGGCAGTTTGTATATTTGCTTTCTTATTAAAACCTATCACAGAAGCACCGTGTTTGCATTCCCCTAGTAACTCTATTAATATGCCTCCTTTTTCATGCATGAATCTTGAACCTGCTATCGTGGCTCCGAGATAATCGAGTAAACATTTCTTAGCCTGAAAAAAGACTGATTGTGGAACCTTTTTTTGATTCAAGATGTGAATATCTTCAATAAATGCTTCAGAAAGATTAGTAAGCATTCTTCACCTTCATTGTTACCTACTATATACTAATAGCAGTATCATAAATCTAGAAAAAACTATCACGATAAATAACACCAAAATAGCTTGAGTAATCAAAAATATACATCTTTTCTCATAGTAGGATTACCATAGATATCATAAACTTCAATTCTCTCTATAACGTATTTTATTTTGTCCTTTAGATCCGACATACTACTCGATTTAACTACAAAAGCTCCAACTCTGTTCACACTAGACAGGTCTTCTCCTATTTTCATACCTTTTGTTTTATAGCAAATAGAATATTCTAGTATTTTCTCATCAAGAAGTTGTTCTTTAATGCTAATGAAGCCGAAAACTGAGGGTTTTGCATATATCAAAACATCCGAGAAATACCCATTAGTCACTTTATGATTTACATCTACCTTAAAACCTAAGAAAGAATCAATTGAGGCATTAAGTATATCACATCCGGTAATTAGCTTAATGAATCTGGTGCTCTCACCCCCACCGATTCTTGGAGCTAACTCAAGTACATTAATTTCACTATCATTAACAATTACTTGAACAATCAAAGGGGTGTTATTTAGATTGAACACTCTTGCTATTTGATTCGTTATTTGCTTTAGAAGTTTGTTCGTATCCTCTGAAATCATTGCTGGGTGTATAGTTCCCCAAATTTGTTGTATTGTATTTTCGCTAGTTTTGATCTTCTGTCTAGACCTTGCAGTAAGAACTTTAACTTCGTTGTCAGTGATAAAGCAATCAATCCCGATTTCTTTACCTTCTTTGAATTCTTCAATAATGGCTTTTCCATTTCGGCTAATCATTAATGCTTGTTTTGCATAGCTTGTTAGTTCTTCGAGTGTATTTACCTTTCGAACTCCTTTTGAGCCATTACTATCAGAGGGTTTGACAATAACAGGATAACTTAAATCATGAGTTGAGCAGTCTTTAACATCTTTTATTTGACAGTATTTTGAAGTCGGAATTCCATTTTCAATCATAATTCTCTTCATCAAGAGTTTATCGGTTACTCTTAAGGAGGTTTCGTAAGAGTAGGGAACATGAAGGCCTAGCTTTTCTGAGACAAAACACGCCGTGGAATTCGCCTGATCTACTGAAGTAGCAATGACCAAATCAGCCTTTTCTTGCTTTGCAATCTCCAATACTTTTTCCTTGTCAAGAGTGCTTTCTTGAATATGCTTATCAGCTACTTCTTTCGCTATTGGATTTTCGTAGTAGTCGATAAGTATTGTGAAATACCCTCTTGTCTTTAGGTTATTTATAAGAGGTATATGAGCAGCTGTGCCTCCCAAGACAATTGCCTTTTTCTTGACCAAGGTTTTTTCCTCCGAATCATATGTAGTATTTTCTATTGGCTTGAAATAAACGACTGATAAATTTGACAATCCTGGTACTTAAAATGTTCTGTTTCCATTGAGACAAATACTCACGCCTGGCCCACATAGTATATGTTTATATTGAACACACATCACTTCCAAAAGAACTCACGCTATGCAAAATCCCTCAAATATTTTGCATAGTCATTATTTCCAAGTTTGTTTGCCAGTTCATCGAGTTGCTGCGCTGTGATATAACCTTTTCTGTAAGCAATCTCTTCAATGCATGATATATAGAATCCCTGCCGCTTTTGAATTGCCGCGACGAAATTGCTGGCTTCGAGAAGGCCGTCTTGAGTTCCCGTATCTAGCCAGGCCATTCCTCTACCCATGAATTGCACTTTGAGCTGGCCAAGTTTCATGTATTCTTTGTTCAGATCAGTTATCTCGAGTTCTCCTCTTGCAGAAGGCTTTAGATTCTTTGCAAGCTTACAGACTTTGCTATCGTAGAAATAAAGACCAGGAACTGCGAGGTTTGATTTTGGCTTTTCCGGCTTCTCTTCGAGGCTTATCGCTTTGCCCTCGCTATCAACCTCGACCACGCCAAAAAAACGGGGGTTCTTGACATAATAGCCGAAGATAGTTGCTCCTTCATCGAAGTTGGCTGCGCTTTTGAGTATTCCAGATAAACCCTGACCGAAAAAGACGTTGTCTCCCAGAATAAGGCAGCATCTGTCTTTGTTTATGAACTCTTCTCCAATGATGAAGGCTTCAGATAGCCCCCGAGGCTGCTCCTGAACTGCATATGAGAAGCGCAAGCCTATCTGCTCGCCGCTGCCGAGAAGCTTCTCGTAAAGAGGCAGATCTGTCGGTGTCGAGATAATGAGTATCTCCCTTATCCCTGCGAGCATCAAAACGGACAGAGGATAGTAGATCATGGGCTTATCGTATATGGGCAATAACTGCTTGGATACTACTTTAGTTATCGGATGAAGCCTTGTTCCTGCGCCACCGGCCAGTATTATTCCCTTCAAGTTATCCCCTCCAGTCCTTTTATATCAGATTTTATAGTTTTTGTTGTAGAACTCCAGATACTCTCCAGAGATAACGCCTTCAACCCATTCTCTGTTGTTTAAATACCAGTCTATGGTCATCTCTATTCCTTCGTCGAACATGACCGTGGGTTTCCATCCCAGTTCCTGAGTTATCTTCGTCGGATCTATACCGTATCTTCTGTCGTGGCCCAGTCTGTCGGTTACATGCTTTATGAGTGATTCGTTTATCTCCCCGTCTCTCGTCTTTTCTCTGAGTATCTCGATTATTCTCTTGACTATATAGATGTTCTCTCTCTCGTTGTGGCCGCCAATATTATAGACTTCTCCAATTTGACCTTTTTCAAAGACCATGTCGATCGCCCTGCAGTGATCTTCGACGTACAGCCAGTCCCTTATCTGTCTGCCGTCTCCATATACCGGGAGAGGTTTGTGATTGAGCGCGTTATTGATCATGAGGGGTATAAGCTTTTCCGGAAACTGGTAAGGCCCATAGTTGTTCGAGCATCGCGTTATGTTTATGGGCATTCCGAAAGTGTCGTGATAGGCTTTGACTATCAGATCGGCCGAGGCCTTAGATGCAGAATATGGACTGTGAGGGTCTAGAGGTGTCTTCTCTACAAAGTATCCAGTAGTCCCGAGAGCTCCATAGACTTCGTCGGTGGAAATTTGGAGAAACTTAGCGGTTTTGCAGCGTTGCAGATTGGCTGAGATTGATCTATCTGTTTCTGACTCATGTTTAGTAAGATCTATGCATTTCCAGCCGTTTTCACCTCTCCATTGCTTTTTTGCTGCATCGAGAAGAACCTGTGTACCGAGTATGTTTGTCTTCAGAAATATCTGGGGATCATGAATCGATCTATCAACGTGTGACTCTGCTGCGAAGTTTATTACTCCATCTATGTCTCGTTCGTTAAAGATGCTTTCAACAAGTTCGTTATCGCAAATGTCGCCTTTTATGAAGGTGAATCTCTTTTTCTCTTCTTCAGTTAATCCTGAAAGATTGTTCAAATTACCTGCATAAGTTAGAATGTCCAAACCGATAATCTTTCTCTCAGGGTGTTTGCGAAAATAGTAATATACGAAGTTGCTTCCAATGAAGCCTGCCACACCCGTAACTAGAATTGTCATTCATACCCCCCGAAAGTTAATTTTGAAAATTCAGTTACTCTTTTAACCAATATTATAGAACAGATCTGACTTAACTATGTTAATACGCAAGAGGTTTGACGGTTGATTTTGTCGAGAAAACCTCTTCTTGAGTTTTTTGCGTTGGCTATCTTCTCACCTTTCTTACGAATGAAAGTGCCAGGTCTTTTACGATATCGAGCTCTTTGATCTTGAAAAGCTTGCTTAATCCTATGTATGTAGTGAAACCGACCAGTGTCTGAACAAGCAGTTTGATCAAGTCTCCACCCGGCATCAGCAAGCCTACGATATATACGATCGCTCCCATAGAAAATGAAAGAAGGTATGAGGGAAGGATGTCTTTGATCTGGTCTTTGATCGAGTAGGAGATCAGCTTTTTTGAGTATACTGCATTTATATAGTATGAAATGTAAGAACTCAGCACTGAGCCCCATATCAAACCCATTATTCCCAGCCTCAAGAGCAAGACAGCAACGATTATAACTGTCGTAATTGCTTTCTTGATTATCTCGAGTTTAAGAAAGAGGTCTGATCTGCCCTTTACCTGAAGTATGTTCAGGTTAATTGCATGGAGCGGAAACAACATTCCAGCAAAGCAGAGAATCTGAAAATACGGTATAGAAGGGAGCCATTTAGTTCCAAATACGAGGTCAATCAATGGTCCGGCTATTGCCGCCAGGAAGACCATGATTGGGAAATTCAGGAATGTGGATGTCCTTATGATCTTTGCGAACCCTGCCCTGAGACGAGCTTCTTCTTTTTGCATGCTGCTCAGCACAGGATATGTTACTCGCTGGAGCGAAGTGCTCACAGCGTGTGAAGCCATTTCTTCAAGTTTCTTACCGTTAGAGAAGTAGCCGAGGTCAGTCGCAGAGAAGAATTTTCCGATTATTACGTAGTAGATATTCATGTAAACCGTGTTTATCAGCCCGGAAACTAACAAACGTGAGCCGAATCTGAAGAGCCTCTTGAAAGAGTGAACGCTGAAGACAAGTGAAGGTTTCCATTTATTCGATATTGACAGCAAAAAGGCAACTAGAAACTGCATTGTCAACGTTCTTATAACAAGGCTCCATACACCAAAACCAAAGTAGGCGAGAATTATTGCAACGATGCCTGATGTGACAGAGGCTATGATGCTAATCTTCGTCTGGGTTTTGAAATCTATTCTTCTGACGAGCATAACTCGCTGGATTAAGCCGAAGGAGTTTATGATGAGTACGAGTGATAGAACTCTGAGAATTGCTATGAGTCTTGGCTCTCTGAAGAAATTGCCTACGAGAGGCGCAGAGAAGAAGAGAATGACATAAAGCCCACAGGCCATAGCCAGGTTGAACAAGAAAACAGTCGAGAAGTCTTCTTGCTTTGCTTCCTGCTCGCGGATCAATGCCTGGCTGAAGCCACTGTCTATAAAGGATGTAGATATCGCTATGAATATCGTTATCATCCCTATAAGCCCGAAGTCTTCGACAAGCAACAGCCTTGCCAGGATTACCTGAATTATGAACTGAATTCCCTGATTGGCTATCAGATCAGAGAAACTCCAGAAGAGACCCGAAGCCGTCTTTTGCCTTAGATTTGATGATTCGCTCATTCAGCTTTCTCCAGTGAAATCTATGGAATATCATATGCTTCGATCCACTTGAAACTTTGTTCGAGCCCAACACATGATTCAATACAGTAAATGATACATCGCCAGATATTTGTGAGTGTTAAGAAGCTAACTTGATTCGTGTTAGCTTTGTTGGAAATTAAAGGGAGAATGTTCTATGCTCTTATGTACTTCATTTTTATTGACAAAAGAACGACCGAGCTGTACTCTCTCAAGTTCGTTTCTTATCTTTCTCCAGGTCATCCCGGTTCTCATCTCTGCTATCCTTACTTGAAGAAGTGTCAGCCAGCAAAGGAAGATGTGCGATATTATTTTTTCTTCCTCTCGGTGATACATCACGGTATCGCCACTCGTGACAAATAGGCAGCAAACTTAAGTGTAATCTGTTCGGCGAAAATGGTATCTAAAGAAAACAGCCTATTACTGATATTTGATAGCAGGTAGCTAGTTGGAACAGAAAAGGAGTGCTTGAAATCTAAGATTGCGTTCGACATTACATCACAATGATCTACCTGAATGTCAAAAGTGTAAAACCTATAGTGAGCACCGTTTTCGATGATCTTCTTATGATTACTGTTGTATAGCGTTTCGATTTCAATAACCAAATCCTGTTGGATCCCTATATCCTTAATATGTTTTGCGTCCTTGAAAAGTGCCTTGTTATATATGGGGCACATCAAAATCGAAGGCATATACTTGGTTACTTTGCCTCCGCGCTCCTTTTGAAGTTTGCTCATGAAATATACGTCGCAAGCCTGACTTACTATAATAGCATACGGGAACTCCAACTCAATTAGATAAATCTTCTCATCGTCCTCTGAATCAACATACATGTACTTAACATCCTTAAACACATCTCCTTGAAGCAATAAATCTTCTTCACCACAGGGCTTTGCCGAAGCTTTGGTTGTCATGAATTCAGCCTTTCTTCTTATAGAGTATGTATTTGCGAACAATAACCTTTTTCTCGGTATCTAGCGGATCTTGCAACGGAAGACTTGTGCTATGGGCAGTATCGGTTTCTTCGTTGGTACTTGCGCTCTGAGTAACTTGTTGGTTATCATTACTTGGTTGCGCTACTGTGGCAGAATTTCGCATTGAATCGGCTAATTCATCAGTATCAGTACTTTGGGTAATTCGCGAATATTTTTCGGGACAGACTCCGTTATTTACATTATTGCAATATAATTCTTCGTTCAATTAGAACAGGTAAGTCATCAACAATTCTCCGCACTTCGAAAGGACAGTTAATGTCCGGCAAGTATTCTGAATAAAAGGGGCTCTCGAAACGCCCCTTGAGTTACTCTGCTATTGCTCTATTCCGCAGTGATTTGAAGAGTTCGCACTAGATATGTGTTTTGGAGTTCAGAATCTGGAAATTCCATAAGGTATGCTGAAATCACA
>Ga0209408_1000809_pt1 | contig 21837 bp, 17 predicted proteins | sample AD_UKC107_MetaG_FD_184422 | JGI IMG/M metagenome (GOLD analysis project Ga0209408, IMG submission 184422) | Active sludge microbial communities of municipal wastewater-treating anaerobic digesters from Hong Kong - AD_UKC107_MetaG (SPAdes)... | ecosystem: Engineered > Bioreactor > Anaerobic >... | reverse complement strand
CGCTCAAAAGCCAGACCATTTGGTGAAATCATGCCGTTTATCTCAGCAAGAGGAGTAAAGCTGATAGATGCAATCGAATCAGGCGTCAACCATGGAACTCTTTTACGAACGACATCTTCTTCATATTTGGAAGGGACTCCATAAGGATTGGTATTGACCGGTTTTCCAAGAGTTCTGGACCAATTTGGGACGTCAGGTGGTAAATTTCCGGCAGAAGCTGAACCGGCTATGATTACAGCTGATGTCGCTGCAGCTTGGCCTAAAAATTTTCTTCTGCTGTTTTCAGATGCTTTATTCTCTAATGCTCCAGAAAACGGTACTTCATTGTTCGTTTCATTATCTATTATCGATTTATCATCGGCCATGATAACTCCTATTGTATATTCATTAGCAACCTCTAATATTATCAAGAGAATAGGGAAAAAATCTAGATATTACTGTGAATATTTATGAAAAGACTTGAAAAGTGACTAATGGCACATGTGTATCGGTGTAATACATGTATAATACACCTATCAGTTAACTAATTGAGGTAATTAACATGAATACAGCCTATGAATTGAGTATCAATGATGAGGTAAAATCTCATTTTGAAAAAATCTTGCAGTCTTCAAGACAGCATAATGAACATGAAGTTATTGCAGCGGTTAAAAAGACTTTGGATAAATTGAATCGGCAAAAAGTTGAAAAGTATGTTGAAAGTCATATTGAAACATTAAAAACAATGTTGGATATGTTAACGGATAATGAATGGAATCTTGATGAGAAAGACAGGAAACATGTTCTGTCAGCAATGCAATATTTCACACATGAGGATGATATTATTTCTGATGATATTCCTGTAATTGGTTTATTGGATGATTGTATAGTGATAGATATTGTGGCTGAAAAGATAAAGGATGAGATAGAAGCGTTTGTTGATTTTAGAAATGTTGTAAAAGTTCATGCAAGGGACGAAAAGTTCACAGTTGAAGATTGGATTGAAGCCAAACGACAAGATTTGTTTAGTCGTATGCGCCATCGCCGAAACAGACGCAGAAGTAACAGCCGCACAAGAGGAACTAGTTTCTCAGTTGCGTAGTTGAAAAAATACCTCTCTTAAGCCCTTATGCTTGAAAAAGTATGAGGGCTTTATTTATTAAAGATATCTGAAATTGCAACCGGTGTTTTAATATAACTTCCCTGTAGATAATCAATGTTCGCTTTTAACAATTCTGATGCCAGACTGGAGTTATCGACCATGTGAGCAATAACCTCATAACCTAAGACATGTGCTTTTCTGATTGTTGAAGCAATGTTATTTGGATTTTCTGCATCGAAAAGATGCTTGTCTTCCAATGATGGCGGTAATAATCGTATCCAACTCACATTGAGTTTTCTGGCAGCTTTCCAAGCAATTGAGGAGTAATCAAAACTACCTAAACAAATTTTGATTCCTGTTTGTTTGATTTGTTGCCCAATTTCACCAATATGCTCAAAATTGTCAACAACATCTTGCAAATGAAACTGCACATAGAGTGAATCTTTTGGTAAATTGAGTTGCTTGATAATTTCCAGTTTCTTTGCTCTTGACTCACGATCAGTATATGCAAGAGTCACTTGGTTTAATAGAACTTTTGGCGGAGAATTTTCATGAATTCCTGAGCGAATTACACGGATTGCACGTTCCAGAGCAAATCTGTCAATAACTCTAAGCAATCCGGATTTCTCTGCCACATTGATATATTCAATGGTTTTAAACCTTTGAATGGAAGAGTCCGTATCAATATTTAAAATAAGCTGGAAAATTTCTTCCTCTTCATGACGAGCAGAAACAATTGGATAAAATTGCCATGCAAGATCACGAGTTTTAATCATATTTTCGAGCCGAGACTTGATTGTATAGAAACGAGTTTCTTCGATACCTTTCTGAAGTTTTAATATTTCGCTCTGAGTTTCATTTGATTCGATGAGAATGCTTTCGGCTTTTTGCAATAAAGTATCGTGATCTTTTGCTTGTGGAATATTGGTAAGTACGATGACAGACATCTGAAAAGAATAATTCCTATCAACAACAGTATAGCTATTATCTTCATACCAAGATTTAATTTCTTCAGCGGTTTTCATAGCTGAAGCCTCATCTAAAGATTTAAATCCAATCACATAAATACCATCAGCAATTTTTGAAAAAAAATCGACTGCGGGGTTGGTGTTTGGAGTCTTTGAGCAAACAGTGTTGCATAATTTACTAAACCCAGAATAGCCGATTTCCCGTTGAATTTCGGTTTTATTATTAACCTTAAACCACATGATTGAAGCTAAAGGATTATCAATGTTTTCCTGGTAGAATTTCTGTAAATCAGACTCTTGAACATTGACCTTATGATAAACTCGATTCGGATTCAATTCATTGAGAAAAACCTGATTGTTGAGGTTTCGCTGAATACGGTTTTTAATAGAGGCAACCAATAAATCAGACTTGATGGGTTTGGTAATTAAATCATCAGCACCGGCATTAAGAACCAACATTCTAGATTCTAGACTTGTATCAGCCGTCAAAAAAACAATTGGAAGGAAACGATATTCAGGCTCTTTTCGAATGACAGAAACAATTTTGTCACCTGTTACATCACCCAGATATAAGTCAAGCAATAATAAATCCGGTTTATAATCTGCAAGTGTATCAAGAATATATTCTGACTTTGTGATTGATTTTACACTAAAGCCGGCATCTTTTAAAATATGCTCGGTAATTGCAATTTGATCTTCATCATCATCCAGAAACAGAACCTTTTGTCTCTCTTTTCCGAGTCCGAGCTGAAAATAACTGGAACTGAGTTCTGAGAATTTATCAGAATTTACTAATTCAATATTGTTATTAAGCAAAATGATTCGGTTATCAACACTGAGGTTTTCGCCGATACAAATAAATCTGTTTTCAGAGGTGATATTTGTATGTTGAACAAGATCAAGCACTCTATCAATTTGATTCATTTCAAATATAACAGCATTGGGCTTTCTTTCAGAGGTTTCAACTCTAGAGATGAGTGTTTGAGTTGGTATAATCTTAATAGACGAAGCCAAGTTGTTATTAATGTCCGATAAACGATCAGACAAGGAGTAAATTAATACAGAGTCGTTCATATATAGAGTTTAAAATTTGCTTAACAGAGAAATTAATTTGTTTCTTTGAAGTGGTTTTTCGATTATAGCATCAAACCCGAGTTTCTTATAGTTAGTTTTTAATTTTGCAGAGGGCATAGCCGACATCAAAATGATTGGAAGCTTTGGATAGGAATGTTTAATTTTCTTAGAAAAACTATCAGCGCGCACATCCCCTAAGTTCATGTCAGTTAAAAGCACATCAATTGATTGAGTTTTAAGGATGTCATCAATATCTTCATTTGTGGTCGTTCTATGAATGACAAAACCGCTTGGTTCCAGCATAAAGGTGAGCAAATCTAAGATATCTTCATCATCATCAACGATTAGGACAGATAAATGACTCTGCTGTTGAGTGACAATATTATTTTCCTCAAGAGGCTTTATATCCGGTTTATTGATGGGAATTATTAATTCAAATTCAGAACCGATATCTTTCTTTGATGATTTGAGATAAAGCTTCCCACTCATTGAGTTTGCCAGTTTTTGGCTGGTATACAGCCCAATCCCGGAGCCGGCTTCACGGCTTTCTCCAACTCTTCCCCAAGGAGAAAAAACGGTATCCAGCTTATCTTCAGCAATTCCAATTCCGCTGTCAATAATGGTAAAAATATAAGAGTGATTGCTTACTGAAAATACAATCTTTACAAATCCGGACTCTGTGTATTTGATGGCGTTATTCACTAAATTAATTAATATTTGACGAGTTTTAGGAATGTCTATATAAATCACTTCGTCAGCAAGAGACTCTGTCATTAACGCTAACCCTTTATCTTCTGCAAAGTGATACAAAGTGTCCTTAAGTTCTGAAATAAACTCTGAAGAGCGGGTTGCCTCAAGGTGAATATCGCTTTCTTTTGCCTGTGAGCGACCGAAGAGTAATGTGTTTTCAATCGTGTGCTTTAAATGAATGGCATTTCTGTGAATGACTTTTAGAGAGTTTTTATCCAGCTCGCCATTCAGCATTAATTCTGAATAACCGATGATTGAAGTTAATGGTGTACCTAATTCGTGAGAAAGCATGGCAATTAATGCTGCTTTTTCCTGGTTGGACTTTTTAAGTTCCTGCTTGGCTACATTTAATTCTTCAGCCAGACGTTTGAATTTATTTTTGGAAATATTATCGTCATGAGCGAATTGCTGGTATTTTTGAGTGACTTGAAAAATTTCAGACTTGTTTACCAGCATGATATAGTCAAGATTTTCGCACTTTATAAAATGAATATCACAAACATTATTCTCATTAATGTTGAAGAAAGGAATTTTAAAATTTTCGGTAAAATTTTCTGATATCAGTATGGGTAGATAATCGGTAATAAGAGTACCATTCTCAGGCGGAAACAAACCTAATGACTCAGGATTTCCATGAGATTCAACAATACTTAAGTTTTTATCAATTCCAAGGCAAAAATATCCATGTCCTTCATTGAGTTTAAGCAAGAACTGTTTGAGAACCGGAGGGAACATCTGCTATTGACCTAAAAGTTTTTTTGCTAATTCGTTAAAGCTATCTTCAACATTCTCACCTGTTTTGGCACTTGAATAATGTATCGTTGAAACATATTGGCGAATTTTTTGTAAACTATCTTCGTTCAGCCGCCATTGATCTTTCAAGTCGCATTTATTGACTAAGCAAATTGCAGGTATGGAATCTAAATCGGGGATGCTTACTTTCTCAAAAATATCAAAAGACTCAGGCTCTGTTCCGTCAAGAACCCATATAATCCCCTGAGTGCCACGGAGATAATGTTTGTAATGTCCTTCTTGCTCAAAACCGGCAATATCCCATAGTATCATCGAAATCGAATGATCATCAATGTCTATAACCTTGGTGGAGATACTCACACCAACCGTTGTTTTATATTTTTCACTAAATTGATTCTCAATATATTGACGCACCAAGCTGGTTTTTCCAACAGCAAATCTTCCAATGAGACAAACTTTTTTCGCTATTTTCATTGTTCAATATAGGTTTTAAACCTTACAATTTTTTTGCTATCATCAACATCATTGTTGAAATTTTCACATGGAGTTATAGATGTCCGCAAGTGTGATTCTTCAATCATGTTTTCAATAAGCAGGGCTTTAATCGAATCCGCTCGCTGTTGTGAAAATCTATCACTGTTCAGTCCTTGGCAATCACTTTCACCGATAATAGTAATTTGAGAGTTGGGAAATCTGTTTATTAAGGTTTTAATTTGTTCAATCACAGAAAGTAACTCTGAACTATGGCTTTCGGACTCATCAGAAATTACCACAGAATCCTTCTCAATCTGAGATATTATTTTCTCAGTGGAATCAGAGATATCAAGTTGGCTATCTTCAATAGTGACTTCAGGAAACTGTTGCTTGAGATCAGTTATCAACTTGTTATGAGTAGCCAATTTTGTTGAACCATTAAGGGTTAGTTTGTCTGGCTCAATGTTATATGAAACCCCTTCTAAATTATTATAATTGAGAAGAAACTCTTCAACTTCCATACTGAAGTCGGGTTTAGTAGTATTGCGTATGCTATTGATTCCTGTTACTTTGTTCAGCCTGTCGAAAATGGACTTATAGGAATCATTCGGCAAGTAGCCAGTGAGTGATAAAGTCTTGTGATCAAGATTATAATTGACTTTGGAGTATGGTTTTAAAATGTTATTAATTCTTAAGTCAATAATTTCTTCATCCAATGAGATAAAAGGCTTTGTTTCAAGCTGAATATTGTTTTCTTTTAATTGACTTACATCAGCATCCGGATCGAGCAAACCCTTTGCAACAAAACCATCGCCACTTTTTTTTAGTTCTTGTAAGTAAAGCCCCGGTGTTGAGTTGACGATGTTCTGAGCCTGATTAAATTCAGTGTGTCTTTTATAAGCGAGATAACTTAATCCCGAGATAATCAATAAAAGACCAATGATCCAAGGTACCCAGTTGATTGATTTTTTTTCTTCAGTTATGTTTTTTGTGACCAGATAGGGTCGTAAAAAGTCCTCGATTCCGTCAATACTCTGAAAATTGTTGGTATCTAATAATGAGTCCGAGAAGTTGGAATGAATTTCTTCAATGAGTTTTTGATTGAGCTCTTTAAGTCTTTCAGATGGAGACCCTTTAACAATCATTGCCAAATAAACTTTTGGACCGGTTGCAATCAAAATTTGACTGTCGCCAAAGTCAGCACTCATTAATCCCGAGTCTGTCGATTGAAGTGAATCGCCCACAAAGTCTTTAATCGCTGTCAGCATCGCAGACATGGCGTTTTTGTCTTTAAGGGTTTCCTCTTTTCCTACATGCTGGACTAATAGACCGGTTTCATTATCAATAATGAAGATTTCATTGACCTGATAACGAATTGTTTTTTCAAATACAATTTCCGCAAATGGTATCCCGGTTTTGTAGGATTGCCATCTCCACTTAAGAGCCTTGGCTGAGAATCCAAGCTCTAATGTGCGGTTAATATCGGCTACGAATTGCTTGATACTATTCGTAACTGTTTTACGAATCAGTTGACCCATGATAGGTAAGAGAGAATCAATAATTGATTGCTTGTTCTCAGAAAACGTCTTTGTCACACCATCTTGAATCGGCTTAGCCAATACAATATCAAGTTTGGAGTCTTTTTTCTGTGCTCGCTTTAATGCATTGGCAAGAACCTTTGAAACTTCCTCAGTAAATTGTTCTTCAGAAAGAAGTTTTTTTTTCAGGTTTTCTAGTACTTCAAGCTCTTCTTTGATGAGAAGAGTCTTGAGAACATCTCTTTCCCGGGTCATTTCTAATCGGAAAGGTTGTTTGCCATTTCATTGAGAAGTTTTGCCAAATCATTTCTATGGCTCGCCTGATTGGACAATTTATCAAGCTGGTTCAGAATGTCTGCTTCGGTATCAATTAATTTATTTTCCAGTTTCGATAAATCATCGGAAAGCTTTTTATCGAGCCCTGAATTATCTGATTGTAATTCTTTGTTGATTTTATCGAGCTTATCATTGAGATCTTGTAGAGACTTACTGAAAGTTTTTTCCAATTTTTCGATGGTTTGTTCGATAATTTTTACTTGTTCGCCAAATAGTATATTCCGTATCTGGTCAACAGAGGTGTCCGAAATTTGTGATTTATTCGATTTGTCTGTCATTACTTATCCTTTCATTTGGTTAATAAGCTTATATCCCTGATGATAAACTGAAGCCAGCTTCCAACCATTCGTACCATTTAACATCAGTTTCTTTCTCAGGCGACTGATATGGGTATCAACTGTTCGGGTGCTGATTTCAGAACTTTTCATCCAAATGGACTCAAGAAGCTGGTCACGAGAAATCAACAAGCCTTCATTTTTAAAAAAGTATAAGGCAAGTTCATATTCTTTGTTGGTAAGTGAGATGTTGTTTCCTTTGTAAGAAACTGTATTTGTTAAATTGTTAAAAGTATAAGGAGATGAATCGAAACCATCTTTTTCAGACTCCTCGTCAAGAATTCTGCGACTAACAGCTTTGAGTCTGGCTTTAAGTATTTTTTCGCTAGTGGGTTTGATAATAAAATCATCGGCACCATCGGTTAATGCATTGACGATATCTTTTTCAGAATTTCTTGAGGTTAGAAAAATGATGGGTATATTTCCGTATCGACTGCCTTTAATCCAGTGCAAAACATCCATGCCGCTAATTTTGGGTAAATTCCAGTCAATGAGTAAAATATCCGGAACATCAAAAGAGATTTGCTTGATTAAATCACGCGCCTTCTCGAAAATCGTACACTCATACTCATCACTCAGCCATAGTGAGTACAAATCTGCCTGATCTGAATCATCCTCTAATATAAAGATTTTCATTCCTCTCCCACACTATCTTGTTATTTGACAGTATCATTTATTTACATTATTACAACAACAAATTGATATTGCAAGAAAATAATCATCTCACATAAGCATTTATAAAAATCTGAGGAATTTAATAATTTTCTGTTTTAAAGGTGTAAATGGGGCGCGAATGAGGTGATTAAAATTGATTCTGGATTGATGATAAACAGTTTTAAGATGGCTAAAACTGTTAAAGCCATTCAGTCCATGATAGCTTCCCATGCCGCTTTGACCAACTCCACCGAAAGGTATTCCTTGTTGAACAAATTGAAACAATGTTTCATTGATTGCAACAGATCCTGATAAAGTTTCCCGCAAAACTTTATCTTTAAATCGTTTGTTGTCGCTAAAAATGTATAAGGTTAAAGGGTTATCTCGTGAGTTTATAAAATCAATACTCTCTTCAACAGATTTGACAGAAATGATTGGTAAAATAGGACCAAAAATTTCTTGGTGCATGACTTTGCTATTGGGTTGAGGGTTTACAACAAGAACCGGAGGAAAAACCCCATCATTATTCGGTTCGGGTTTTCCTTGTGGATAGATGCATTGACCCGATGATTCACTATCAGCAACTAGTGAATTCAATCGGTTGAAATGGTTCTGATTGATAATCGCTGTGTATTCAGAGTTGTTTGTTATATCCGGATAACAGCGATTAAACTCTTCAATAATTGCATTTGTGAGCTGTTCAACTTTTGAAGATGAAACTAAAATGTAATCAGGAGCGATACATGTTTGCCCGGCATTGAAAAATTTGCCTCCAACAATACTTTTGGCTGCTTTACCAATATCGTAATCCTCCTCAATGACAACCGGTGATTTTCCACCAAGTTCTAATGTGACAGGAGTGAGATGGCAAGAAGCATTTTCCATAATGATTTTGCCAACAGCTGTAGAACCAGTAAATAGCAAGTGTTTGAATGGTAAACGACTAAATTCCTGGGCAACTTTTAAATCACCAACTGATACCAATACTTCATTTTCATTAAATACAGTTGAAAGCATATCCGCAATTAATTGCGATGTATTGGGTGTCATTTCAGAGGGTTTTATCATAACCCGATTTCCGGCAGCGATTGCTGCAATTAAAGGTGCAATTGCCAAATTGAAAGGGTAGTTCCACGGAGAGATGATTCCTACAACACCAAGGGGTTGGGGAATAATTTCATTCTTGGAAAACAAAAATTTCAAACCTGCCATTTTTGTGCGTGGTCGAGTCCATGATTTCAGATGTTTTAATGTATGGTTGATCTCCTCATTGCAAGTAAATATTTCTGCTAAAATTGTTTCGTTGGCACTTCTTCTGCCAAAGTCTTTATTCAGGGCAACTATCAGGTTTTCTGTATTCTCATTAATAACTTTCTTCAAACTTTTCAGACGATTGATTCGGGTGTTTATATCCAGATTCGGTGCTAAACTGAGTTTTTCAAATTGTTGTTGCGGATTCATAAACTTTCAATCTCTGTTGGTTTTATCTTTTATAAATTGGCAGGCTGATTTCGATAACAGCACCTGTCTCGTCATTATAGGCTTTGATGTTGCCACCATGCTCTTCCACGATTTTTTTGACTATTGCCAGTCCCAATCCCGAACCTCCGGTTTTTGTTGTTTCATAAGGTTCGAATAAATGTTCCATAATTTTTTCACTAAATCCCGGACCATTGTCACTAAGGCGGAGAATTAGCACATTGTCAATAGACTTGCTGATTGACGTTTTAATGGTAATTTTAATATTATTACTTGTCGCACTTTCCTGTGAATTCTTAATCAAATTGGTTAAAAGTTGTGAAAACCGAACCTTGTCAATAAACATAATTGGTTCCGGTTCAATTAAATCAAGGGTGAAGTCAATTCCGGCATTGGATACAAAGTATAAGTCCACCGAATTTTTAATCAGTTGATTGAGCCCTCCCGCTTCACGTTTCAGTTCCGGAGCTTTGGCGTAATCAGAGAATGCATTCACCAGGGTTTTGAGGTTTTCGACTTGTGAAATTATGGTCTGTGTTGCTCTGTCAAGGACGTCTTTATCCTCAGGTGGTAATTTGTTTAAAAATCTGAGTTGTAACCTCTCAGCAGAAAGCTGAATTGGAGTTAATGGATTTTTCACTTCGTGAGCTAATCTTCGTGCAACTTCTGACCATGCGGCATCTCGTTGTGCTTGGTTGATAATCGTTTCATCATCAAATACGACAACAAGCCCGCCTTCGCTTTCTTCTGTCTCATTGTCCGGAATGCGGCTGCCCCTAACAACAAGAATTCTGCGAGTGTTATTATCAATCAGCAAAATCTCCTGATGCCATTCTTCGTTATGGTCTTCGAGTTTAGTCAGTAGCAATTCAACCAAAGGTAATAAACTGCTATTCTTTATCGCTAAAAACTCAATATTTTGATTCAGAATATCTTTATCTTGTAAACCCAGGATTTTTCCGGCAGCTGAATTTGCCATTAGGATTCTTTGCTCGCTATTAATGCTTAATACTCCACTAGAGAGATGGAGCAAGACATTTTGTAAATACCATTTTTGGCTGAGAGCATCTGTTTGTGCTCTATGAGCTAATGCGCTGGAAGCAGCAATTTGTGAGGACATGGTATTGAATGATTTAACTAGGAAGCCAATTTCATCTTTGGAGCTGACAGGGACTTTCTGACTGTAATCTCCTATTGCTATGGAAGCTGTTGCTTTTGAAAGCAGGCTGATTGGTGCTACCAAGTTACGAGCTGACGAGAAAGCTCTGATGAGTGCTAGCAAAGTACTAAGTAATAAAACCAATCCCAAAATGATACTGAATGATTTTTTTAGTTGTTCCCGTTGATATTTTTGTTGGTTGTAATCCATCAAAGCAACTTCAATACTGTTTGCAAGAGCATTGTATTCAGGATTGATAGTGAAAATGCCTTGTAAAAATCTATAACTAGAAGTGATTTTTAATTCATTATCAAAACGTACCAAAGTCCGTATTTGCAATTGATTACCCGATTTACCCGGTTCGATTCGAGTGAAGTTCAAACCACTTCTGGCATCTCGAATAGCTGATAATGGTGGTGAGTCCGAGGACAAATCAAAAATGTCGGAATTGGCTTGATAAATAATTTTTTCACTTGCTGATATCAAAGTCAGGCTATAGGCGGTTGATTCCTCAAGATATTTGTCGAGGTAAATTGCCTGTCTGGGCTCATCAATTTCTCCCAGTTTTTGTGCTATGTTCTTTGTTTGTGCCAGTGCTTGTTTCGTTTGAACTTCGAGAAAAATTTGCCCCAATTTGAGTGAATCATTAAGTGCCTTATCCGTTTTGGTGTCGAACCACGAATCGATATAACTGTTTAAAAACTGAGTTGAAAAAATGTAAACAATCAAGACCGGAGGCAACGATAAAAAGATGAATGTTGAAACCATTCTCGAAGTAAGTTTAATCCCCGGTTCTTTATTTTTCCTTTTAATAAACAGCCAGACAAGTCTTTGAATGATGATAATTGAAAGAATCACCACTGCAAGAATAGAAGCGCCAAATAGCCAAAGATAAATTCGATTAAACTGTTCTGCACCTTTTACGGCTTCACCAAGTAAATAAAGAGAAAACAGCAGTATTCCGATAAGCAATAAAATCAGAATGTTTTTGTAAATTGTTCTGTATTTGGAGAGCTTGTTCAAATTAATTAACCTTCCGTTGAAACCATTCCGTATTAATATCCCAGTCGTCATCAAAGAGAACAGGGAGTTGCATTGCTGTTGGTAAAGCACCTTTATCAAGTACAATTCGACACTTGACAAAAACATCAGAATTATCAGCTTGATTAAACTCAAAGTTGATTAGTTTCTCAAACTCAATCCATAAATCATCAAAGTTATTGAAACTCAACTGTTCATTGGTGTCTCTATTCTTAACGACATAGAGTTTGCTCATTATGAAATAGTAAACTTCAAGATTAACTTTCTGTGACTCCAGTGTTTCATCAAACCACCAATTTTTTTCTATAAAAGTTTCGGCTTTGGCAATAAACTGAATTCTGATGCCATTGTCTATAGCTTCTTTAATTTTATCGGATACTTGGAAGTTGATTGTTGGATTTACTATTAGCTTTGAGCTTTTAGAAACAGTGTTTAATAAAATGATATTGTTCTTTGCAAGAGCTATGGAACAATAAAATATAATAAAAAAGATGAATATTCCGATAAAAAATGATTCGGACTTATGTTTAAAAATTTGGTTCAGCTTGTGCATTTTTTCAAACAACAATAATAAAAACCATCCATATCCAATGTACCGGTAAGGATTTGTATGCCGTATTGGCAACTTTCAGCAAACGGATAGTTTAACTTGATTTCCTTGAATTGAGGGTGTCTTTGCAGGAAATTTTTAATTTGTTCAGAGTTTTCACATCGGAAAACCGAACAGGTTGCATATAGTATGACTCCATCATCGGCTACTATTTTTGCCATTTCATCAAGTAAAGTTTGTTGAGTATGAATAATATTTTCTAAATCTTCCGAACTTCTTTGAAATTTAATATCCGGTTGACGACGGACAATTCCTGATGCACTGCATGGAGCATCCAACAGTATCTTATTGTACTTATCACCATTAAACCATTGACCTGATTGTGAAGCATCTGCAACGAGCACATTTGCTGAAAGTTTGAGTCTTTCAAGGTTTTGGTGAATTTTTTTTGCCCGATTTGGAAAAATTTCTAAAGCATCCAGTTGAACATTCGGGTTGAGTTCAAGAATGTGTCCTGTTTTTCCACCGGGTGCTGCACAGGCATCAAGTATTTTTTCATTATCTTGTGGATTCAAAATGATAGCGGCAAGCTGAGCACTGGCATCTTGAACTGAAACAGAACCGGTTTTGAATTCATCTAATTTGGTAATATCCTGCGCGTTAATTTTATATGCTGAGTTGATACTTTGGTGTTGTTCAGCACTTTCTATAGGTTTGTATCTATGATTGGCACGAATCCACAAAGGTGGTTTTTGATTGTCAGCCACCAGAATTTTTTGCCAATGGTTTGGCCAATCCATTTGCAATTTTTCTATCCACCATTGGGGGTGTGAATATTGAGCTACCAAATTATCAGATTTATCATTTTTTATTTCAACCGACTTTCTCAAGCAGGAATTAATCAGCCCAACAGCCCATTGTTTTTTGAGGTTTTTGGCAGTATTCACAGCTTCATTAACCACCGCTCTTGCTGGTTTTTCCAGGTAAACAAGCTCTGCTAATGCTTGAGTCATTATCACACAGACCAGTTTATCTTTGGGCTTGTTTTTCACAAATTTGAGCCAGCAACTTTCCAGATGGTGATAATGCCTCAAAGTCTCATAGCAAATAGCTTTGGCATAAGACTCTTCTTGAGGGTTTGCGAATGATTCGGTATGGTTTTGGATTGCTTGCCTGAGGCTGTCCTTTTTAAAAACAACGTCATAAGTTATTTTCGCAGACAATGTTCTGGAATTAATCTTTTTCATTATACCAGTTCGTTTTTGACTGCATAAATTGTCTGATAGATATTTTGTTTTTGCCCGGCTTTTGTATTTCAGTAACTTTCAATTGTCCGTCACCACATTGAATCACAAGCTGTTCTTTATTTGCCAGAACAATTTCTCCGATATTACATGATGAAGTTAAGTTAACGGATTCAGCAGCCCAGAGTTTGAATGATTCGCCATTGATTTCAGCAACGACTCCCGGCCATGGGTTGAAAGCCCTGATTTTTTGATGGATAGATTTTGCTGATTCTTGCCATGAAATCTGTGATTCAGACTTTTCAAGTTTTTTGGCATAAGTAACTCCTTCTTCACTCTGAATCATTGGCTCGGGAAGCAAGTCACTTTCCAGTAGTTTTAGACACTCAATGAGTGCAGATGCCCCCATGATTTTTAGTTTGTCATGTAGTTGAGATGCTGTTTCAATTTCTGAGATGGAACATTCGTGCTGAAGATAAACAGGTCCTGTATCCAGTCCGGCTTCCATTTGCATAATTCCGACTCCGGTGGTTTTATCACCGGCTAATAATGCCCGGTGAATCGGAGCCGCTCCTCTCCAGCGAGGTAATAATGACGCGTGTATATTCCAACATGCAATTTTGGGGATGTCCAAAACGGTTTGCGGAAGTATCAGTCCGTAGGCAACAACAACCATTAAATCCGGTTGCAAGTCTCTTAGTTCATTAATTGCATCATCTGTTCTGAGTGAGATTGGTTGGTAAACCTCAATATTGTTATCTAATGCATATTGTTTGACTGGTGTGTATTGGACTTTTCTTCCTCGCCCAATGCCCTTGTCAGGTTGTGTATAAACGGCAACGACGTCGTAGTTGTTTTGAATCAACTGCTTAAGAGGTTCAACGGCAAAATCCGGAGTTCCACAAAATACTATTCTCATTAATTTTTATCTTCAATTGGTAATGATAGCTGGATGGGCTCGATTGTGCCTTTGTCAAAGAAAATACGTTTGTATTCTGCTCTGGAAACTGAAACATACTTGTCATTGCCACCAATTTCAACTTGATTCCCATCCTTGACAGCTCGACCATTTTCATCAACTCTGACAACCATTGTGGCTTTCTTGCCTGAGTGACAAATTGTTTTCAATTCTTTTAACGAATCTGCCCAAGCCAAAAGATAGTGGCTTCCTTGAAACAATTCTCCCTGGAAGTCAGTTCTCAACCCATAAGCCAGAACCGGAATATTCTCCTGATCGACGATTTCTGTCAGTTGATATACTTGATCTTTGCTTAAAAATTGAGCTTCATCAACAAGAACACAATGAATTTCTTGTTCCTTTAAATATTTTTTCACCAGATTATAAATATTCTCTTTTTCAGCAAAAATAATTGAAGGAGATGATACGCCAATCCTTGATGTGACTTTTCCAACGCCAAAACGATTATCAATAGCCGGAGAAAGAATCAGCGTATTCATGCCTCTTTCTCGATAATTATAGCTGGATTGCAATAAATGCGTGGTTTTGCCGGCATTCATTGCTGAATAATAGAAATAAAGTTTTGCCATCTGTTGAGATGATTTAATAAAACAAAGTGTTATTCTATCAGTTTTGTGATTTGATGTGGACTTGAAAAATAGTTTCCCTGAAAAAAATTGACTCCCAGTGCTGAAATTTGGTTAAGAGACTCCTCACTTTCGATATGTTCTGCAATGGTTTGTTTTTCTGTAATTTCTGCAATACTAACGATGGATGAGATAATAGCTTTGTTTATTTTATCTTTATTGATTTCTTTTATAAATTGTCCGTCAATTTTGATAAAGTCATACTCTATATTTTTTAGATAGGAGAAGCTGGTCAAGCCTTTGCCAAAATCATCTAAAGAAATCTTACAACCCATTTGTCGAACATGCTTGATAAACTCCAATGCTTTTTCAAGATTCTTGATGACTTCGTTTTCGGTAACCTCGAAACATATTATTTTGGGGTCGATATTGTATTTATTCATACAATTCAGCACATAGGGAAGAAAACTGTCCTTGCTGAGTGATAAGCCTGAAATATTTATAGAAAACAAAGTGTTGTTAATTTGCTCTCTATGGGCGTCGTAGAAATTACAAAATAACTCTATGACTTGTTTATCAATAGCAAAATTCATACCAAACCGGTCAGCTGATGGCATAAACAAAGCCGGCGAAATGAGTTCTCCTTGCTCATTTCTCATACGAATGAGAATTTCGTAATGGGATTGAGAGTTAGGTTCGAGTGAATTTATTGATTGACACCAAAGTTCAAACTTTCCTTTTAAGAGAGTTTTTTGCAGAGCATCGTACCACTTTAACTCAGTTTGGGTTTTTTTGAATTCAAAGTTTTCAGCGTTGTATATAGTGTATTTGTTCTTACCTAATTTTTTTGAGACATAACAGGCTTCATCGGCATGAATGAACACTGATCGAAAATCATCTTCATTTTCTACAAAAACAATACCAATGCTGATTCCCAGTTTAAAAATTTTGCTTTTCCATTGATAGGTATAATTACTAATGGCAGACTTGATTTTTTCGGCCAATGCTATCACCTCTTGTTGAGAGGTTTCGCTTAGGATTAATCCGAACTCATCTCCCCCAAGACGAGCTAGATAAGCATCCTTTCCACTAGTTTCTTGTAATATTTGGCTGACTTCTCCCAAAACATCATCGCCGTATATATGTCCACAGGAGTCATTAATGACTTTAAAATAGTCCAAGTCCATATACATAAAGCTTAGCTTGCTTTTGTCGTAGGTTTTTTTAAGAAGTTGTTTTAACTTTTTCTCACACCAACGACGACTGTATAGGTTGGTTAAAGAATCTCTAAACGCCAGTTTAGCCAGCCGGTCAACAAGTTGAGTTTGATTTGTAATGTCTTTGTAATACCAACAGGTTCCTGCAATTTCATCATTACTTATGTGCGGAACCGAGCGTCTTTCAATGATTCTTCCGTCTTTGAAGTGGATTGTGTCTCTGGTTTGGGATTTCTTATCAAAGTTTTGCGTAAAACTAATTAAAACACCTTGTTGCTTCTCTGAAATCTTTTCCTGCATGATTTTATAGGTCTCATCCAGAGTTTGAATAAATAAGTCACCCTTGTTAAAACCCCACATATTGTTAAACTCCAGGCTGATTGCCAGAAATTTTTCATTGCGATCAATGATGAGCAATGCTTCGGATAATGAATCGAGAATAATTCGGTTAGTTGTTTGCAAGTTTTTAATCGCTTGTTTGGTTAATACATTCTCTGTTTCGATGATAGAAATTCCGAAATACCCAATCAGTTGATCATTCTCAAAAACGGCTCTAGCATGGGTATTCAGATGCATGATTTGGCCGGTTGCCGATTTAATCCGGAATTTAATGTTGTTAAAAAAAGAACTTGGTTCTTGAAGTTCGGCAATGGCATTATCCCATGAGCTTTTATTGTAAGGGATTATGATGTCATTGAGTTTGTGTCCGATGACCTCTTCTTTGGAATATCCTATCTGTTCACTGATTGTTTGATTGATGTTTTGAATGACGAAATCAGAGTCCACTTCCCAGAAAATAATTTCATCAGAGAGCTCAACCAGTTCAAGCATTTTTCTGGTTTCTGAGTTGTAATTGTTGTCTGCCTTCATTGTCATAGTTATTTGTTAGCAGTTGATTCCCGGAGTTGAGTGAATCAATGTTTAATATTCAACCAAATTTCTGAAAAGGTACGACGAATGAAAATAGCCAAGCTGAACTTGACCTTGTATTTGTTGTCCTATCCACTATACGATTGACTAGGTATTATACACCAAATTATGACGAATGTTAGAAGTAGAAAGGTCTGTTAAATAGAGTTTTTAAAAATAAAAAACCGGGTGAATAAACTCCACCCGGTTGGTAAAAAATACGATTTCAGAAATTAGTGAATTTCAAATTCGGCACGACATCCGTTATCAACCCAGATATTGTTTCTGTCATATCCCCAATTTCCTTGGCAACTGCTACTGGATAATTGTCTTTTTAGCTTCACTTTTCTACCACTTGTAATTGCACAAGTGTTTCTTCTATTATTGAGTGATGAGCATATCAGCGTATTGTTATATCCGTTATTGTTGTGTCCCGGATTATTGTTGTAACCAGGACCATTGCCGTAGTTGTTTCCATGTCCATAATTACCATGATGCCCACCACGTCCGTTAATGTACAACTGGAATGTTGCTCTGCAACCATTATCAACCCATATGCTGTTACGGTCATAACCCCAATTTCCTTCACAAGATGATCTGGAATGTTGTTTTTTCAGTCTGACGCCACCGGATGTATCTGCCGGGCAACTATTTCTTCTCATATCTCGCGAAGCACAACTCACAGTATCATCCATGTATCCGTTATTATTGTTATTGAAAGGCAAGATTCTGAATTTGGCACGACAGCCGTTTCTGACCCAAATTCCCTGACGGTCATAACCCCAGTTACCATTACAGCTGGCGCGTGATAGTTGGCGGATAAACTCGACACCACCTCGAACATCCACATCACAAGATTGGAATCTCATATCGTTGGAACTACAATAGACAATATCGTCTTGAGGAGTTCCCCAGTGGCTTTGATTAACGACAAACTCAGCTCGGCAACCATTAGTCACCCAAACACCATTTCTGTCAAATCCCCAGTTATTATGACAGGAAGTGTAACTTAACTGACGGAGTAACTGGACTTCACGTCCATCAAGGTAAGCCGGACAATAAGTACGGTTATATCCATGCGACTCACAGACAAAAATATTCTCATCAGCTCCCGGTTGATCCCAGCCATAATTGACAGTAAATTCAGCCCGGCAACCATTATCAACCCAAATTCCGGTTTGATCATATCCCCAGTTGTAATTACAGGTTGCATAAGATAGCTGTTGATTGAAATTCACACCGTATCTAGTGTCAGCCGGACAATGTGTGCGTCGATTTCCATTGGATTCGCAAACAATCACTTGTTGATTTGAGTGATAATTGTACCTGTCCATGTATTTATCATTATTCTGATTCTTCAAATTTTTCAGATCCCTGGTTTGTTCTTGTTGGGCAATTGCTACAACACTAAATAATAGAAAAAATATAAATAGCTTTTTCATGATTTAATCCTCTTTCTCGTGTAAATATTTTGATAAGTGGCGGTCAGCGACATTATCCTCAAATCCGGCAATTTTCGTATTGACCAGATGCCTTGAAACATAATAATACAACGGTATGACCGGTAAGTCATGTAATAAAATGTTTTCAGCATTTTCTGTTAACTGTTGTTTCATACTTAAATTGTCGGTATTTTTTATTTGCTCGATAATGGTATCGAAATTTTCGTTGCTGTATTTATAAAAGTTGAAGTGTGAATCGGAGGTGAATAACTCCAGAAAATTTAAAGAATCGGCATAATCTGCAATCCAGCCCGAGCGAAATGTTTGTCTGTTGCCGGATTTTCTTGAGTTTACAAAAACTTTCCACTCTTGATTAACCAGCTTGGTTCGAATTCCTAATGTCTGTCTCCACATTGCAGCGATGGCTATGGCAACTTTGCGTTGATTCTCGCTACTGTTATAGAGTAGTTCAATCTCAAACTCGTGCTTGTTGAAGCCGGTTTTCTCAAATAACAATTTAGCTTGCTCAACCCTTTCAGCATAATTTGGCATATCTTCCGTAGGAATTCCTGAAAGATTCTGCGGAATGATTCGATAAGCGGATTGCTGACCGGTTTTTAAAACTTTCTCAACTAGGATTTCACGATTAATAGCAAGTGACAATGCTTTTCTTAAATCAGGATTTTGTAAATACTTATCTTTGGTATTTAAGCCTAGAAAAAATGATCCCAGATAAGGTGTAATTCGCAGTTCATTTGGCAAATTTTGCCGAATCCAGTCGATTTGATTGTCAGGAATGGCTTCGGTAATATCCAGTTCTCCGGCTCTAAAGCGTTTGAGTTCGCTGGATTGATCTTCGGTGACCCAATAAACCACTTTATCAAAATACACCGAATCATTATCGTAAAAATGCGGATTTTTTTCCAAAACAATTTTTTCCTGAATGTTCCATTCAGACAATTGGTAAGCTCCATTGCTGATAATGTTTCTTGTAGAGTTTTGTTGTTCCGGTAGCGGATAAAAGATTGGCAAAGTCAGTTTCTCCAGAAAAGCAGAATCCGCTTTCCATAGTCTGATTTCCAAAGTGTAATCATCAATCGCTTTGACGACTAAATTATCAGGTGTGAGTTTTTGTTGCAAAATTTCTTCGCCATGACGAATATTTTTTAGCAAAAAAGAATAGGGAGCAGCTGTTTCCGGTGCTATGGCTTTTTGCCACGCTCTGACAAAATTGCCGGCAACAACAGGTTTGCCATCCGACCATTTGCTGTTCTGGCGAAGTTTAAAAGTCCAGACATTATTTTCAACTTTATGACTCTCGGCGATACCATAAATCGGTTGACCTTTGATATCCAAAGTCATCAAACCTTCATACAAATCGCGCAGAATATTGTGCGAATTCAAACCTTCTGCCTGGTGAATATTAAGAGAATCCGGCTCAGAACCATTACCACGATTGAGAATTTTCTCAGCGTGACAGCTGAAGGAGAATAAAAGCAGAAAGCAAATAATGTTTGAAAAATAATTTTTCATACCTAAATTGTATCTTTCGTTTATGAATAATTTGTGAACGCTGTTCATTATACATGATAGAATCGCAAGTAGCCTTTACCGAGAATCAAATTGAAACAATCGCCAGTTATAGAGAATAAAAGCCAGCTTATCGAATATCTCGCCTCGGGTTGCAAACCCAAGTCCGAATGGAAAGTCGGAACAGAGCATGAAAAGTTTGGGTTTCATAAAGACACGCTAACCCCTTTAAAATATGCTGAAAAAGGCGGAATCAGGGATATTCTTGAGGGTTTGAGAGATAAATTTGACTGGCAACCTCAATATGAAGGCGAAAATATTATAGCTTTGACCCGTGACGGTTGTTCGATTACCTTGGAGCCGGGCGGACAGTTGGAGTTATCCGGAGCGCCACTTGCTGATATTCACCAAACTTGCAGAGAAACAAACCTGCATTTAAAAGAGGTTAAAGCGGTTTGTGAGGATTACAACTCAGCTTTTATCGGCATGGGTTTTCATCCGACTGCGAAAAAGAAAGACATTGAGTTTATGCCCAAGGGGCGTTATAAAATCATGCGAGAATACATGCCTAAAGTTGGTACTTTGGGTTTGGACATGATGAAACGCACCTGCACCATTCAGGCGAATCTGGATTTTGCTAGTGAAGCCGATATGGTGCAAAAGTTTCGTGTGTCTTTGGCATTGCAACCAATAGCGACAGCGTTGTTTGCGAATTCGCCTTTTAAAAATGGTAAGTCGAATGGCTATTTGTCTTATAGATCACACATCTGGACCGATACCGATAATGACCGTTGCGGAACGATTCCTTTTGTTTATGAAGACTCCATGAGTTTTGAACGCTATGTGGATTATATGCTGGATGTGCCGATGTATTTTGTCTATCGTGATGGCAAATATATTGATGCCAGCGGTTTGTCATTTAAGGATTTTATGCAAGGGAAATTGTCGGTATTGCCCGGTGAATTGCCAACTCTGAAAGACTGGGAAGATCATTTAACCACAGCTTTCCCGGAAGTTCGTCTGAAAAAATATCTGGAAATGCGCGGAGCCGATGGTGGCCCGTGGCGACGAATCTGTGCTTTGCCGGCTTTGTGGGTTGGGATTTTGTATGATCAGGAATGTCTGGATGCCGCATGGGATTTGGTCAAAGACTGGACAAAACAAGAGCATCAATTACTGCGAGATAATGTACCTAAGAAAGGATTATGCACTAATTTCAGAACAGGAATCGTCCGTGACGTGGCTCTGGAAATGTTGAAAATTTCCAGATTAGGACTTGAAAAAAGAAACATTCGTAGCTCGTGTGGAAAAGATGAGTCGTTATTTCTGGAAACCTTACAAATCATTGCTGATACCGATGTGACACCGGCAGAGCGTAAACTTGGAAAATATCACAGTGTGTGGAATAAGGATTTGAAGTATCTTTATGAGATTATGAAGTATTGAATGCAATTGACAATGTGAAATGAATAATTAGTAATTTGTAATTAACAAACTAATTATCTCGTTCCTATTCTCTGCGTGGGAATGCGTATTTGTTTTTATGCAGATACTTACGAACTCTTAAAACTCATCCACTTTGCTTAACATGATTGTGTTTTACTAGATGTCTGATCGGTTTCGGGCATGACATAACTCTTTCTAACTTGCACCGAATTTTTTATTCAGAATTAAAATATCGAAGAAGTAACTAAATTAATAAGCTCTATTTCCTTGCGACCAATATTGGTCTGGCATATCCGAAAAGACTTTTTTTGT
>Ga0209408_1000804_pt1 | contig 21935 bp, 15 predicted proteins | sample AD_UKC107_MetaG_FD_184422 | JGI IMG/M metagenome (GOLD analysis project Ga0209408, IMG submission 184422) | Active sludge microbial communities of municipal wastewater-treating anaerobic digesters from Hong Kong - AD_UKC107_MetaG (SPAdes)... | ecosystem: Engineered > Bioreactor > Anaerobic >... | reverse complement strand
ACAATCTTCGTTAGGGCATGGCACATCTATGAACTTTGGCTTTGGACCCCTCCTTGCCATCTTGCTATCCCTCGATATGAATAGCAAGTTACAAGTATAAAAATCAACCTATTGGGAGGTCACTACCTTCACTTAAAAAAGCGCTCAAATTTAAGCTATTGGCTTTCGCAGCCTCAACGACATCTTTGCGTCTAAGAGGCGCTAGCTCATATACCTTTACTGCATCTGTTCCCCATACATCCTTAAATGCATCTTCTAAAATGTTCGGCCAATTAGCCGTTCGACAAGCAACTCGAAGATTGAGCCGCTCAACAGGATACATTGTTAGCTTATTCACTAAGAGGGCCGCTAAAGTATCGATACGTAAAAGACATTCATCCAAGCTATCTAGGAATATATAAAGCCGAAAATTTCCCTGTTTCCATTCATCGAACTTCTTATCTTCGAATAATTCCTGGATTAATCTGTCTTCGCTTTTATATTCATTAAGATCAAGCCAGAGTGTTTTGTTACCATCTTCTTCGATCTTCTTATCGATATCGATGCGTTCCGCTTTCATAGCGCTTGTCTTGCCGATCCCCGGCTCACCAAGCAAGATCAGACATGGAACATCAGATATAGAACTGAATGGCACCACTTCAGGGTTGCAGATATGATACTCATCAGCGTCAGGATCGCGCAGATATCCTCCATCAGATAGATCGAGTCTGCCTTCTCTTGGACGCCAGAACCTTTTCCAGTTGTAGCTCATCTTTGTTACACCTTGGATTCCCTGAAGATTTATTATTCGTCAAGTTTAGATTTATCAGTTCAGGTTCTATATATCGGTTGTCTAGTTCAATCGTTTCGCTCCGCCGGATCATTCTGCAGTAAGATCAAACCGGAATTATTGAAAATATTCAAATAAGAAACGAGGGACTTTCATCAGGAGGGCCTTAGTGAAGACGACCACCCTATCCCAGATATGATCAGTTCCGCGAGAAGCGTTGAAATCGCCGATTGAGATTTGCCTCCTCAAAATTCTCATTTCTCCGCAAAGCGATCTGACATCCCTCAATCTGCAACCAAAAGGGAGATACCTTCCCCAGCCTAACCGCATCCCCATGAAGATCGGACGAAAGCCGAAGCCCGAATCCCCCGAGGAGATGGCCCTGGTCCATCACGCCCTGGAAAACCCCATTCGGAGGAGGATGATCATCCTGATGGTGGAGGGGTGCCTCTCGGTCCGGGAGATCTCCGAGGCCGTCGGCCCGAATATGCTCGGCTACCACCTCCACCGGCTGGAGCTGGCGGGGCTGATCGAGATCGCCGACGGGGCGATAACGCTTACAGAATCGGGAGAGGCCTACGGCGCCCTGGTCAAGTCCCAGGCCGAGAGGGGCGGCGCAGGGTGAGGTCTGACCCCTCCATCTTTTTTCGTTTCAGAAAAATGCTAGGACGGGGGCTATCCCCCCGCACTTAAAACCGGCTCTTTCATTGGAACCGGCCGTTTCACATCAGATACAAACAGGCGGGGCTCATGGGATCCTCCTCGCAGGGGTCCACATACGTCTCCTCAGATCCTGATCCTCCGGCGGGCCTTATCAGCTGGAGGCATATGGCGTACCACGTATCTCCGACGCAATCGTTTCTGGCGTAGACCCTGGCAAATCCTGCCGATGGGCTGCTGTAGGTGAGGAGATCGGCCGAGTCCTCTTCAAACCACAAGAACTTTCCATCCGGAGATTCGATCAACGCCTTGTACTTGTGTCCGCCCCTCAGATCGTAGGGTCCAAAGGTATTCCATGACGATGGCGGAAGATCCAGGCCGTTTTTGCCCGCCGGCCCCACCAGGACCAGGTAGCTTCCCGCCACAAAATCGTTTTCGCGAAGAGGGAAGACGCCGCCGGGCTGGCTCGCAAAGGCGGTCTGGTCCGGGGTGAAGGACTCCCAGCTGCACCCCAGGGCCAGGGAGGTGTTGACCTGGACTCTGTTGGACCTGGCGATGTCGTTGTACCCGCCCCCTCCGGCCCAGTTCCTGAACATCCTGAACTCGTAGGCGCCGTCCTCCCCAGGCGCGGTGAAGGTCAATGTCCCGCTCTCATTTCCGTTCAGATAGTACCACTCGCCGTAACTATCGTTTGCCGCGCCCGCCCTGTAGATGGCGATCCAGTCGCTATCAAAACCAGGCGCACCCGAGTAGGTGACACCGATCAGCCCGCCTGGAGCGACCAGGCGAGGGGATGCGGTGATGGTGACTGGATTTGCTGGCTCCAGCTGGACCCTGACGACGTTGCTTCTGGCGATGTCGTTGTACCCGCCTCCTCCGGCCCAGTTCTCGAACATCCTGAACTCGTAGCTCCCCACCTCGTTGGGAGCGGTGAAGGTCAAAGTCCCGCTCTCGTTCCCGTTCAGGTAATACCACTCACCGTATTGCTCGTTTGCAGCGCCCTCCTTGTACATGGCCATCCAGTCGCTATCAAACCCCGGCGCCCCCGAGTAGCTGACATCTATCTCGTCCCAGGGGTTTGCCACGCTCGGGGATGCAGAAATTGTCTGTCCCATCCCCAGCGAGGAAAGGGCAATGAGCAGAATGGCGATCGCCGCCAGAGGACGGACGATATCAGATCCGACTTTTCCGATCCGTTTCACTCTCTTCCCCTCCGCAAAGCCTACCCTCCCACGCCTCCATCGAGGCGAGGATAATGGGTGTATTTGCGCTTATTAAGCTAATATAGGTTGCTCAAGATTTTGTAAGAATAGATGGATGGACGCCTTATCGCCCCATCTTTCGCAGCCTCCGCTTGTAAGCCTCGTGGCTTGCAAATAGAACGACCGGGAAGGGCAGGAGGATCCAGAGGTATCCCACAGGTACGGCGGCGGTGTTGAAGACGAACTGGACGAACCCCACGTTCAGGAGGGCGTATACCCAGAGGAGCTCGATGACGATGGCCGCCAATAAAAGCCTGTTTTTGAATAAGCCCCGGCTGAAAGCCGAGAACTCCCAGGACCGGAGGGTCCAGACGTTCAAAAGCTGGCAGCTGACGGCCCCCAGGAGGGTCATCGTCATCGCCTGTTTGTGGAGGGCGGTGTTGGAGATGGAGAGGTCGCCGTAATGCCAGCCGTTCAGGAAGAGAAAACCGAGGAAGGCGGTCATCGCCGCCGTCCCCTCGATCGCCCCCAAGAAGAAGTACCCCCGCTTGAAGACCTCCCGGTCGAGGATCCGCTCGTTCTTGCCCACGGGAGGCCGCTCCATGATGTCCCGCTCCGGAGCCTCGCTCCCCAGGGCCAGGCCGGGGAGCATGTCCGTCCCCAGGTCGATGGAGAGGATCTGGATGACCGAGAGGGGGAGGGGGATCTTAAAGAAGAACTGGAGTATGTACGGCACGATCTCGGGGACGTTCGAGGAGAGGATGTAGGTGACGAACTTCTTGATGTTGAAGTAGACGGTCCTCCCCTCCTCGATGGCGGCGACGATGGAGGCGAAGTTGTCGTCGAGGAGGATCATGTCCGCCGCCTCCTTGGCCACCTCCGTCCCCTTCTTTCCCATGGATATCCCGATGTCTGCCCTCCTCAGAGCCGGGGCGTCGTTGACCCCGTCGCCGGTCATCGCCACCACCTCCCCGTTCTCCTGGAGGATGGAGGCGATCCGCAGCTTCTGCTCCGATCTCATCCGGGCGAAGAGGACGTTCTTCTCCGCCAGGAGCTTGGCCAGATCCTCGTCGGGGATGTGCCGCAGATCGTCGCCGGTCAGGGTCGTGTCTACCGCAAGCCCCACCTTCTCGGCGATCGCCCTTGCGGTCAGAGGGTTGTCGCCGGTGAGGATCATCACCCTGATCGAGGCCTTCTGGCACCTTTTTATGGCGTCGCTGACCTCCTCCCGAGGAAGGTCCATGATCCCCAATAGCCCCAGAAATACGAGATCGCTCTCGCCCTCCCCCTCCTTGTAGGCTACGGCCAGGAGCCTATAGGCCTTCTTTTCCAGGTTGATTGCCTCGACCTCGATCCTCTCTCGATCGGCTTCTTCGAGGGCCCGGACCTCGCCCTCTTCGTCGACGAGGCGATCTGATAGCTCGATCAGAACCTCCGGCGCTCCCTTGGAGAAGATGATCCTCGAGCCATCCCTCTCGCAGATCGTCGACATCATCTTCCGGTCGCTGGTGAAGGGTATCTCCTCCACCTTCCTGTACCCCTCTCCTGAAATTCGTGCCTTCCTCGCCGCAGCGACGATGGCTAGCTCCGTCGGGTCGCCGAATGCTTCGCCCTCTCTGATCGTCGCCCTGGAGTTGAGAGCTCCCGCGGCCAGGAGGAAGTTCAGTCGATCCCGGGAGCCGGGCCTCTCTTCAGCGAAGCTGAAGTTGCCGCCCTCGAAGTACCCCTCTCCGCTGACCGATATCTCCTCGCCGCTGGCCATGCGGATCTCCTTCACCGTCATCTCGTTTCGGGTGATCGTCCCGGTCTTGTCGGTGCAGATCACCGTGGCGCTCCCCAAGGTCTGGGCGGAGGAGAGGTTCTTGATGAGGGCGTTCCTCTTGGCCATGTTCCGGCTGGCCAGGGATAGAGATAAGGTGATGGTGGGGAGCATCCCCTCGGGGACGTTGGCCACGATGAGGGATAGGGCGAAGATGGCGGCGACGGGCCACCCCTGCCCCGAGAGGACGCCGAGGGCGAAGAATACCACGCCCACCAGGAGCGCCGCGAGGGTGAGGATCCTGGTGATCCGGGTGATCTCAAGCTCCATCGGAGTCGGCCTCTTCTCGACCTCTTTTGAGAGAGATGCGATCCTTCCGAACTCCGTCTCTCTCCCGGTGGAAAAGACGACGGCAAGGCCGTTTCCCGAGGCGACGGTCGTCCCGGCGAATACTACGTTCCTCGCGTCCAGGATCTCCTCGCTGGCGTCGGGCTCAGCCGACCTCCTCGACGGGTTCGCCTCCCCGGTCAGAGCCGCCATGTTGACGGAGAGGGAGTTCGCCTCGAAGAGGACCGCGTCGGCTCCGACCCTGTCCCCCTCGTCGACGACCAATACGTCTCCGGGGACGAGCCTTTTGGCTTCCACCACCTCAACTCTTCCGCCACGTCTCACCTTCGTCATGCTGGGGATGAGCTTTCCGAGGGCCTCGACGGTTTTGTCCGCCTTGTACTCCTGCCAGAAGGCGAAGGTGGCGTTGATGAAGACCGCTCCGAGGATGGCAAGAGAGAGGATGGCGTACCCCTCGCCCGGCGAGTAGCGGTCCGCAACCAGGGAGAGGAGCGCCGCCACCTCCAGGAGGAGGGCGAAGAAGGCGAGGTACTGTCGGAGGTACTCCTTGAGGTAGTTCTTCTCCCTCTTCTTCTCAAGCTCGTTGGGGCCGAACTCCTCAAGCCTTCTCTCCGCCTCGGACCTCTCAAGCCCCGAAGGGCTGGTGTTGAGGCGGGCAAATACCACGTCCTTGGGGAAGAACCGGAGGCTCTTTTGTCCGCTCATAAAACCTGCTCAAGGCGAATTTCAATGGTCGGCCCGCAGCTGATCTGATCTTGCTTCGAAATCAACGTGCCGAGGCGTCCTCCTCAATTATGCCGAAGATGTTGCCCTCTGTATCCTGGCAACTCGCAAACCATCCGACCCCTGGAATGGGGGTCTTCAGCATGACGATCTTGCCGCCGCTCTTCTCTATCTTGTCCATGTACTCGTCCACCGAAGGGACACCGATGGTATTGGTGGTGGCCTGGGTTGGATTCGTTCGCATCCCCAGACCTCCATCTATTCCGGGACCGTCCCCCGTATGAACTAGCCAGTAATCCATGGGGCCTTCCCATTTTTGTATCTCCCAGCCAAAGACTTCAGAATAAAATTGTATGGCGCGTTCCGGCTGGTCAACGGCTATATCGAAGTGTATCACCCTGGGCATATCAATCCCAAGATATTTGGAGGTCTACATAAATTAAGTTGGCGGAGGAGGGACCTAAAGACCAATTTCATTTTGCCTGAAATGGGCGATATAGGGCAGACCGATTCCAAAGAAGTATTAAAAAAATGTCCGTCCCGAGTAGCATGGAGAGGACTTGGACTTGCCTCTCCATATCTTCCGTCAGAGCTTATTCAGAAACCAGATTCAAGGGAGTGCTCGATAAGAGCCCAGAGGAGGTCGGAGTCCTTCACCATCCCCGCCAGCTTCTGATGGGCGGTGACCACCGGGAGCTGGTCGATCTTATTTCTCATCATAACTCTTGCGCACTCCGAGACCTCGCTGGTCTTGATGGCGGTGACGGCCGGAACCATGGCCTGTTTTACGGGCACATTCCTCAGAGAGATCCGGGATACACCGTAGTAGAAGTTTAAGGTATCCCTGGTGCTCTCCCAGGTCCACTCGTCCTCGTCGGTTGCGGAGGACATATTCGACATCTCCACGGAATCCTCGATGATGGACGCGTTTATCAGGTCCCGGTCGGAGACGATCCCCACCAGCTTCAGGTCGGAGTCTATCACCGGCGAGGCCTGGACGTCGGCGTACTCCATCACGGCTCCAGCCACCGGAAGAGGCATCTCGTCCCATACAGCCACGGTCGTCTTCTCAAAGTACCTCTCTATCTGCCTCTTGATCTCCAGGTCTGCGACTACCCGGATGACGTCGGCGACGCTGACGATGCCCACAAGAGAGCCATCCTCCACCACGGGAAGACGCCTGATATCGTTCTCTGCCAGAAGCCTCGCCGCCTCGATGACGCTGTCGTCGGGGCCGACCACCAGCGGGTCTCTGGTCATGAGCAGGGCCGTCTGGTCCTCCTCGGGATTTCGAAGGAGGTCGGTCCTGGTCACCATCCCCACCAGCTCCCCGCCCTTTACCACCGGGACCCCCGAGACGTGCCTCTCCTTCAGGGCCTTCAGGACCATGTCCCTGGAACCCGGGACGGTGACGTGGGCGACGTCCCTCACCATCACCTCGCTGACCGGAATCCCGTTCAAACCTTCTCCCCCGGCACTGTCAGGACCGGCACCCTGGAGTTTCTGACCACCTTCTCGGCCACGCTGCCCAGAAGGAACTTGTCGAGGCCCGTCCTCCCGACGCTCCCCATCACCACCAGGTCCATCCCGGACTCTGCGCGTCTTATCAGCTCCTCGCTGGGGTTGCCCTCGATCACCTCACCGGTGCAGGGGACGCCCGCCCTCTCGGCCATCTCCCCGATGTAATTGGTGGCTTCTTCCCCTTCTTTGATCAGAAGCTCCCTGATGCTCGCAAGGGCCATATCCTCGGGAAGGTGGCTGAGCCGTCCCGTGTCGGCGACGTAGACCACGGTGACGGACCCCCCAGAAAGCCTGGCGATCTCCAGTCCCACCCCCGCCGCCCGCTCGCTGTGCTTCGAGCCGTCGGTTGCTATCATTATCCTCTCAAACATGGTAAGAACCTCTAGATTACGGCCAGAACGTCCGAGGGCATCGCCCTCCTGACCACGCTTGCCAGGGGATCTCTGGACCCCGCCAAGTTGTCCGACCGTCGGTCGATGACCATTATCCTGGACTTCTTGCCCACCCCGATGGCGCCGGCCTCATCCTCCGCGCCCAAGATATCTGGACCGTTTAGCGTGCACATCATAAATACCTGTCTATCGTTATGCAGCAGCGCCTTGGACAATAGTTCCATCTCGGAGAAGAGATTTGGGCTGTTGAGCATGACGTTGTCGGTCCCAAGCCCCACCACCATCCCCAGCTCCAGCATCTTGGGGACGTCGGGAAGCCCCACCCCCGTGGCGAGGTTTGACCGGGGGCAGACGACGACGGGGACACCAGCATCCTCCACCGCCTTCAGGTCCCTGGGCTCGGCGCGGGTGAGGTGGACGAGAAGATCGGGCTCGAGGCTCAGGGCGTCCTCGATGTCGTCTCTTCCCGATTCGCCGGCGTGGAGGGCGATCTTTCTCCCCTCGGACCTGGCGATCTGTGCCACCTCTTCCAGCCAGGACCGGGGATGATCTCTCGTGCTGCTGATCCCCACCCCCCAGCAGTCCGGGTGGACCCGGATCGATCCCGGATCGGGCCTTCCCAGTATCCTGCCGATCAGACCCCCCCCATCCATTCTCACCACCTGCATCCTCTCCTCCACCCTCGCCCTCTCCGCCCCTTGCCCCTCCGTCCTCGCCCCCGTCATCTTCTCCTCCACCCTCGCCCTCTCCGTCTCTCCCCCCTCCGTCCTCTCGTCCTCCACCCTCGCCCCCGCCATTGCCTCGAGGAGCATCTCCACCCCTTCGATCCCGCCCTCCCGGAAGTCGGCGAAGGCGAAGGTTCCCGAGCGGGCCATCTCCGAGATGGACCTTCTCATCCCCTCCACCTGCTTTCGCCGGGAGGCGGAGGCGAGGGCCCGGTGTTTCAGCCCCCCGGGACCCACCAGCTCGTCCAGGGGGAGGTAGGGCGGGTCCTTGAAGACGGAGTCGCCCAGGTGGAGGTGGGCGTTGACCAGGGCGGGGCATATTATCCCCTCATAGTCCGATTCGACCTTCTCCGACCCGATCTCAACCACCACCCCCTCTCGGATGATCAGGTGCCCCTCGAAGGGCTCGAACTCCTCGCCCAGGAGGATCGTCCCCGAAAGGACGATCTCCCCTTCCGTCCTCTTCATGGGCAGGGAATCGGGGAGGCAAAATATTTAGCTTTCCTCTCCAAGCCCGGGATGATCATGGAGAGGCCCAACGTAATCATCAACTGTGCCATGAGCGCCGACGGCAAAATAAGCTCCTTTGAGCGCCGGCAGGTGAGGATATCCGGCCAGAGGGATATGGAGCGGGTGAGGGTGCTCCGGGCCGAGAGCGACGCGGTGATGGTGGGGGTGGGGACGGTCCTGGCCGACGATCCGGGGCTCAGGGTCAAGTCGGAGGATCTGAGGAGGATGAGGTTGGATCGGGGCCTTCCCGAAGATCCACTCAGGGTGGTAGTCGACAGCCGAGCGAGGACACCTCCCGGGTCGGAGGTGCTGGGGGAGGGGTGCATCCTCGCCCTCTCCAGGGCAGCTCCGGCCGAGCGGATAGCCTCCTTGAAAGGTAAATGCGAGATCGTCGTCGCCGGAGAGGATCGGGTCGATCTCCTTCTCCTTCTATCGATTCTGCATAAAAAAGGGGTCAGAAGGCTGATGGTGGAGGGGGGCGCGACGTTGAACTGGTCCCTGGTCGAGGCGGGGCTGGTCGACGAGATCTCGGTCTACGTCGGCCCCCTCATCATCGGAGGGGCGGGGGCGCCCACCCCGGTGGACGGCCCCGGATTCGCCGGCGAATTTCCCGGCCTCGAGCTGATCTCCGTCCATGCCCTGGACGGAGGCGTCCTCCTCCGGTGGCGGGTCCTCCGCTGATATTACGGTTCAAGTCGGCTCCGATATCAGTATCGTATCGGGTATCGGTATCGGGTATCGGTATCGTATCGGGTATCGGTATCGGGTATCGGTATCGTATCGATATCAGGATCTCATCCAGTTGTCCCAGCCCTCACCCCTCTCGGCCAGGATCGGGGTGATCTTCTCGGCCATGTCGAAGGGGATCCCCACCACCACGAAGTCGTCCTCCAATCCGGCGTTCTTGGCGGCGCCGTCGCAGCCCATGGAGACGTTCACGTCCCCCTTCAGGATCGGCGATGAGGTGGCGTCGACGCAGAAGGACTGGATGCCGGAGGTGTCGAAGTTCACCCTGCCGCCCTCCTTGCACAGGGCCGCCTGGACCACCCTGCGAGCCTGGAAGGGCTTTCCGACGAAGATGACCACGTCCGGCTTCACGGTCATCTTTTCCAGGGGAGAAACCAGGGTCGCCACGGTGCTTCCCGCCTTCTGGGCGGGGAAGGAGGATACGATCTTCGAGCCCGCCTCCTTGGTCACCACCTTGTTCAGCTTGGAGAAGTAGAGGTTTCCTGACGCGATGTTCTCTGGAAACTCCATCAGCCCCAGCCCCGCAGCCCCTCCCTTGCAGGAGTGCATATCGACCTTGGCCAGGGTCGTCTCGCCTCTGAGCCTCGCCGCCTGGACCATCTCGCAGTAGCGGAGGGGCTCGGGGATCATCGTCATGTCCTTGGGAATGTCTTCATCCTTCTTGATCAGTTTCACGCCCACAGGGTTTGTTTCCAGGTGGAGTGTCGCGACCAGCGTCTTTGCCATCTCATCAAGTTCCATAGAGAATACCTCGCAGTTTATGCCTGGGGACGGGTTTCGCGCCGGGGATACATCTCTCTTGCGCTCAGAGGCATGATCGATTTGGGTATTTTCGGATCTGCACCCTCTCGGAAAGTACAGTCCCAAAAAGAATACGTCGGCCGGGCCAGCCCCGACGGGGCAGGAGATTTCATATTCAATATACTCTATCACCGAGCACGTGGTTGAGACGACGATCGATCGTTTGGTCAGCATGGAAACGGACGATGAGCCTCTCAGCGAGGAGACCCACAAGAGGATCGAAGAGGCGCTGGAGGACTTGAAAGCGGGCCGATACTACACCGAGGAGGAGATCGAAGCCGAGTTGGAGCTTGGTTGATGCACTCTCTCATCTAGCCAGCGTCCTTATTCGCGCGTCGAGAGCGCATTCAGATAGCTCCCTCTCGCCACCTCGTTGAAGCAGACCAAAATCACCCTCTCGATCGAGCTTCCACCCTCCAGAAACCTCCTGATCTCGGCGACGGCTATCCTTGAGGCCCGCTCCAGGGGAAACCCGTAGACTCCGGCGCTGATGGCCGGAAAGGCGATGGTCTTGATCCCGCTCTCTTCGGCGAGCAAGAGAGAGCTCCTATAGGCCATTGCCAGAAGCTCCTCCTCGCCGGAGGCGCCGCCCCGCCAGATCGGCCCCACGGTGTGGATCACAAATTTCGATGGAAGGTCGTACCCTTTTGTGATCCTCGCCTCGCCAGTAGGGCAGCCGCCCAGGGTCCTGCACTCCGCGAGAAGTCCGGGACCCGCCGCCCGGTGTATCGCGCCGTCGACGCCCCCGCCGCCCAAAAGGGATGGGTTTGCGGCGTTGACGATGGCGTCGACCGCAAGCTTCGTGATGTCGCCGAGGGCGATCTCGATCCTATCGTTCAAGCTCGTCACCAAATCGAAAATTAGAAGTGCTGATCTTATATCTCGATTTTGGGGATAGGAAGAGAAATGGACCTATCCGAACCCGGTTTCTCATTGTTCAGATACGGATCTCCGGGCCAGATGCTCCTCTCTGGTGATGTCGAAGAGGATGTCGTCGAGACAGCAAGCTCCCAGTCGGGAGCAGGCCCGGCGGGTCCCGATCCTCTGAAAGCCCGCCCCCTCCAGAGCCCTTATCGAGGATTGGTTCTCCACGGTCGCTGAGGCGAATATCGACCTCAATCCCAGCCGACCAAAGCCCTGGTCCAGAAGCGCCAGGACGATCTTTCTCCCCAGCCCCTTGCCCCTGTAGTCGGGATCGCCGATGAGGTAGGAGATCTCGCCGGTGCAGGGGGTCCTCTCGTAGATGGAGGCGAAACCGATGGGCCTTTCGGCCCAATAAATCATGAAGTCCTCGTCCTTCGAGCAGATGATGCTGACGGTCAGCTGATCTTCGGTCAGGGACGAGGAGGGCTCCATATAACGGGTCAGCTCTTGGTCCTCAAACCACCCGAAGAGGAGGGGGGCGTCTTCCGCCCTCACCCGTCGAAGTTTGAGGCCGAGCTCCTCGTTCCCGGCTTCCCTGCCGTCGCCGTCCACGCTATCGATTTCGCCCTCGATTCCGGCCAGGAATCCGGCCTCGATTCTATCATCGATTACGCCCTCGATTTTGGCCTCGGTTCCAGCCTCGGTTCGGGCGGTCTCCGTTTCGCCCTCCTTCTCCGTCCAGAGCCGGCGCATCCCAAACCGCTCCAGGGCGGACCTCGCTATCCTCTCGATGAGCTGTGGGTAGTCCATCCCGTCGGTGGCTGCGGCCCGGGCGAAGCCGCTCCCCGTGGGATTGATGCAGGGGTTGGGGTTCACCTCGATGACCAGGGGCTCGCCGTCCTCGTCCCTGATCCGGAAGTCGACCCTAGCATAGCTCTCGACCCCCAGGGCGGAGCAGGCCCGTTCCGCGAGATCTTCGATCCTTTCTTTCAGCTCGGATTCCAGGGGGGCGGGGCAGAGGGGCACCGTGTTCTGATAGAGAGGGCTATCCTCCATCCACTTGGCCTCAAATCCGAGGATCTTCGGCACGCCCTCGGGTAGGTCGAAGACGATCTCCGATAGGGGGAGGACCTCGGCTCCGCCTGGGCCGATGAAGAGGGCGGCGTTCACCTCTCTCCCCTCGATGTACTCCTCGACCAAGGCGGGCTGGCGGTACGTTTCCAGAACGCTGGCGACCTTGGCCCTCAGATCCTCCTCGTCCCTCACGATGGAGTCGACGGTGATGCCGATGGACGCATCCTCCAGGAGGGGCTTGATGATCACCGGGAAGTCGAGGCTGAATGGGTCGGCATCGGTCCGAAATATCGAGAAACGGGGGGTGGGTATCCCCTCCCGCTCCAGGACCAGCTTGGAGAGCCCCTTGTCCCTGGCCAGTTCCAGGGCCCGGGGCGAAGAGCCGGTGTAGGGGACGCCGAGAAGCTCGATGAACCCGGCCACGTTCGGCTCGGCCCGGAGGTCGTCACCGAAGCCCTCGGCCAGGTTGAATACCAGGTCGAAGTTCTTCAGACTGAAGAGCGCCTCCAGGCTGCATTGGAGGGGGACGGCTTCGAAACCTCTCGCTTCCAGGCTCCGCTTCGCCTCCGCCACCGTCTCCAGGACCTCGGTCTCCGCCGCCATCTCGGTCTCGCTCCTGGCGGAGCCCTCGCCGGGGATGTTGAAAAGGATCGCCGTCTTCATCTGGATATGCCCTCGCGTGCGAGAGCTGCATTGAAGACTCTGCCTATAAGCTCTTCGTAGGAGTATCCGGCGGCGTAGGCAGCCTTGGGGAAGCGGGAATTTTCGGCTGGGTCGGGGATGAGGCCGGGGAGGGCGTTGACGTCGAAGACTGATGGCTCGCCCTCGCCGTCGAGGCGGAGGTCGAGCCTGCACAGGTCCCTCACCTCCAGGGCCTCAAAGGTCCTCGTCGCAGTCTCAGCGATCCTGGATTGGAGGTCGTCGTCCAGCCTGGCCGGGCAGACGGTGGTGTCGAACCCCGCGTCGAGGGAGTCGTAGATCCACTTCACCTCGTAGCAGTCGAACTTCGGCGCTCCAGCGGGGAGCCCTTCAAAGCTCACCTCGACTATGGGAAGGACCTCTGGCGGGTTTCCAACGAGCCCCACCGTGAACTCTCTTCCGGTCAGGTACTCCTCGACCAGGACAGGCTGGCGGTATGCTGCCACCATCTCGGAGACGACCTCTTCCAGCTCCTCTTTCGAGCTGACCAGGGATTTGGCGGTGATCCCCCGGCTCGACCCCTCGCCGTTCGGCTTCAAGAAGAGGGGGAATTTTAGGTCGGACCTGAGGTCGTCGGCCCGGCTCAGGAGCTGGAACCTCGGGGTCCGGATGCCGTTGGCTTCGAGGACCTCCTTCGTCCTCCTTTTGTCGAGGGTTATGGCCAGGGTCGTGACCCCGGATCCCGAGTATGGGATCCCCAGCATCTCCAGCATCGCCGGGATCTGGGCTTCCCTCGCCTCTCCCCGGACCCCCTCGGCGATGTTGAAGGCGAAGTCGAAGTTTCCGCGCCGGAGTCGCTCGTAGGCGTCCTCGTCCGCCTCGACCACCTCGACCTCGTCGCAGCGGTTCAGCAGGGCCGTTCTGATCGCCTCAACCGTCGAGGGCGCGTCGAACTCGGCGAAGGTGTCGTCCCCCGACTCCCGGCTGTAGTCGGGGGGGAGGATGTTGCAGGTGAGGGCGACCTTCATCTCAGATCCTCGGGTTGGGGTACTCGTAGACCTCGCCCTTGTAGTTGGATATGACCGCCTTCTCCTCGTCCGAGCTGATGAGGTAGTCGGGCGGGAGTATGGGGATCTTCCCTCCGCCCGGCGAGTCTATGATCAGGTGGGGGACGCATAGGCCGGATGTATGGCCCTGGAGGTGGCAGATCACGTCGAAGCCCGTCTGGAGGGGGGTTCTGAAGTGCTCGACCCCCTTAACCAGGTCGCAGAGGTAGATGTAGTAGGGCCTGACCCGGTTTCTGACCAGCTTCTGCATCAGCTCCTTCATCACCTCGGGGTCGTCGTTGACCCCCCGGAGGAGAACCGTCTGGCTCCCCAGGGGTATCCCAGCGTCGGCCAGGAGCTTGAGGGCCCGCTCGCTCTCGGGGTTGATCTCCCTGGGGTGCTCGAAGTGTATGTTCATGTAGAGGGGGTGGTACTTCTTGAGGACCTTGACCAGCCTCGGGGTGACCCGCTCGGGCATCACCGAGGGGACCCTGGTCCCGATCCTGATGATCTCCACGTGAGGGATCGATCTGAGCTCCCGGAGGATGATGTCCAGCTCCCGGTTGGACCGGAGGAGAGGATCGCCGCCGCTGAGGAGGACGTCTCTCACCTCGGGGTGGCTTCGGATGTAGTCGATCCCCTTGAAGATCTGCTGCATGGGGATCTGATCGACCCTGCCCACGGACCGCTTTCGGGTGCAGAACCTGCAGTACATGGCGCACTTGGAACTGACCATGAGCAGAACCCGGTCGGGGTAGCGGTGGATCAGTCCGGGGACCTTGGTGTCCCTCCCCTCCGAAAGCGGATCGGCGACGTTTTTGAAGTCGGAGAGCTCCTCGGAGGCGGGGACGGCCTGTTTCCAGATAGGATCGTCCTTCTCCTGGATGAGGGAGAGGAAGTGGCTGCTGATCTTCATGGGGTAGACCCTTTTTACCCGCTCGATCTCGTCCATGTCCCCGCCCAGGCGGGCCAGAAGCTCGTGAACGGTCTCGGCCCTTTGTGGAGGCTTATCTTCGGAGGATTCGGACGAAAAATCAGTTTCGCCGCTGGAAGTGCAGGTTGAATCAACCATCGGCCTCACCTCTCCTCATGAGAGGTGATATCTTCATTATGGAGGACTTTCTCATCTGGAATGACCCCAATGAACTCTCTCCTGAGCTAAAGCCTGTCATTTCATCCCTTGATGGTTTCGATCCTGATAAAACCCCCGAAATACGACCATCAAGGTGGTTTGCGAAGTTATTCGCGGTCATGAGTTTATCAACCCGCCGATATCTAAACCAGGTAAATAAACCTGTTGATCCGAGAGTTTGAGCCTCTTAAAATGGCTCATTATCATTGGTTATCTTATCAAAATACGGATTAATCTTTATATTGGACTAATTGCGAAAACATCCCGTAAGGCAGGTCATCCAAGCTGATGATACCTCAAAAGGGCGTTTGATTGACGGAAATCCCTGCTGAAGGGGATAAAATCCTGATCGTCCCTTAAACCGGAAGATCCGCCACCCTGCCTGGACGTTCTCTCCGTCTGGAGAAGCATTGAACATTCGCGAAATAACCGCTCTGAGCAAGGAGCCTATGAAATCCATTTCGGCTGCATCCTCACCTGCATCTTCGGCCTGCATCCTCGCCGGCGTCGTCTCCTGCATCCTCGACGCCATTCTCGCCACCGCCTTTGATCTATCCACCTCATCTAGGTCGGCGTCATCATCCCCGACCGGGGGGCGATCGGGTGGCGAGACCGTCACCGATCCCGGGCCGGTGCGCGGAGAGGGATGGCGCAGAGAGTGATAGCGCATAGGGTGTTAGCGTTGGAGGGGGCGAGGAAGAGCCATCAGCGTCTCCACCCGCTGAGCCCCGCCGGCAAGCCTCGCGCACGGAAAGGATCTTGGACAGGAATTCGGGCGAGAGATGAGAGATGTGAAGTCAAATCGAAACTTTTAAAAATGATACTGCTGAATATATAAAATTTTGATTTTCAGCATGAACATAAGAAAAGATCGACAAAATCCCATCTGGTGATGAGGTGCTCTCGGTCGACTTGGCCTCAAGAGGGAACAATTAATCTTTTATGGGAATATTCCCGGATCTCGCATCTCGAAAAAAGAATCTATAGGGATATCACTTAAGACGATAGCGATTGCAGTTATGATATATGAGAGAATAAATACTATAAAGTCGACCAGAGAACAGCCACTCTGAAGCAGGCATCGCTCTCCTGAGACGGCCCCAAATTTTCTCGTTCAGCAATAGTGATATAAGCACCCTCCGATCCTCTGGTAAATTGCGAATTATTGAATCTGCCGGATTCGCCGCTGGAGGGAGATTATGGTAGATCATAATCATTTACTTGTAACCTCGCCGAGAGGTCTCTTAATTCTGATTCTGCTTCTGGGGTCTGCCGGGGCCGCGACCTGGACCGTCGGGCCGACGCCAGGGCCGGGGATCGACTACACCAAAATCCAGGACGCCATCAACGCCGCCAACGCCGGCGACACCATCCTGGTCAACAGCGGGACCTACAATGAGAACGTCATCGTGAACAAGACCCTCACATTACAGGGCGTGGACACCGGCGGCGGCCTGCCGGTGGTGGACGCCGCCGGCTCCGGCAGCGCCATCACCCTCGCCGCCAACGGCTGCACCCTGGAGAGATTTGTGGCGAGGGGATCGGGCAGCGGTGCGCTTGATGCGGGGATCAAGGCATCTCTAACTTACAGTTACATCTCGGGCCTCACCATCTCTGGCAACACTGCCACCGGGAACTACAACATCGGTATCCTCCTCCATTACTCCAGAAATAGCAACATTTCAGGCAACACCGCCACCGGCAACACTAAATACGGCATCCAGCTCTATCACTCCAGCGGCAACACCATCTCGGGCAACATCGCCAACGGCAACGCCAACCTCGGCATCTACCTCTATTACTCTAGCGCCAACAGCATCTCGGGCAACATCGCCAAAGACAACTTCATAAACGGCATCTACCTCGCTTTCTCCGGAAGCAACAGCATCTCTGGCAACACTGCCACCGGCAACCACAACATCGGCTTCGTCCTGGTTTCCTCCAGCAACAACCACATCTCTGGCAACACCGCCAACGGCAACATCAACAGCGGAATCGTCTTCTCCACCTTTCCCTCCCAACCCTCCAGCAACGGCAACATCATCTACCTCAACACCTTCGACAACAGAAAAAGGAATGCCGATTCGGATGGGACCAACTACTGGAACGCCACCACCACCCAGACCTATGAACACAGCGGCCGGAACCTCACCGGCCTCCTCGGCAACATCTGGTCCGACTATGCCGGAGGGGACTGTGACGGCGACGGAATCGGAGACATCCCCTACAATATAACATCCAGCGAGGTGGACCATCATCCCATTGGCGGCAGAGAGGCCGGAATCGAGGTCGAGAAGGTTGCCGATCGGACCGAGGCCGAGGTCGGCGACGTTATCTTCTACACTATATGGGTGAACAACACCACTCCCTGCCCCCTCACCGGCGTCCGGGCGCGGGACAACCTGACCAAGACCGTCTGGAACGTGGGGGATCTCGCGCCCGGCCAGAGCTACACCAATGCCACCAGCTATCGCGTAGAAGAGACGGACCTCCCCGGACCGGTGACCAACGATCTCTCGGCCAACGGCACCGTCGAATCCTGCGGCACCGAGGTGAACGACTTGGCGATGGAGACGGTGGGGATCCTCTACAAACCAGCCATCGAGGTCGAGAAGACCGTATCTCCATCGGGCGGCCTTCCAGGTTCCAACCTGACCTTCACCTTGAACGTCACCAACATCGGTAACGTCAACCTCACCGAGGTCGAGGTCACAGACCACCTTCCCGATGGGCTGGTGCACATTTCGAGCACGCCCAGCGGGACCGTCGCCGGAAGGAACGTCAGCTGGAATCTTGGGCTCCTTGGTCCCGGCAGCTCGACCTCGATTGAGATGAACGTCAAGATCCAGAGCGGCACCCCCTCGGGCAGCCTGACCAACCGGGTGAACGCCACCGGCACAACCTCGATCGGAGATAATGTATCCGCCGGGGGCACCTGCAATGTGGGGGTTGGGATTCAAGCTGCCATCGATGCCGCAAGCCCCGGCGACACCATCCTCGTCTACAGCGGGACCTACCGTGAAAACGTCAATGTAAACAAGCAGCTTACCCTCAGGGGCGTGGACACCGGCGGCGGCCTGCCGGTGGTGAATGCGGGCGGCTCCGGCAGCGCCATCACCCTGAGCGCAAATGGGTGTACCTTACAAGGGTTTGAGGCGAGATACGCGAGTTCGTTTCCGAACGCCGGAATCAGGGCGACTTCCAGCGGCAACACCATCTCGGGCAACAACGCTGCCGGCAACTACTACGGCATCGACCTCCCTCACACCAGCAACAACACCATCTCGGGTAATACCGTCACCGGCAACACCCTACACGGCATCTGTCTTCCTTACTCCAGCGGCAACACCATCTCGGGCAACAACGCCACCGGCAACTACTACGGCATCTACCTCTTTTCCTCCAGCAACAACCACATCTCCGGCAACACCGCTGCCGACAACGACGGCAACGGCATCTGGATCGATTGGCACTCCAGAGACAACAGCATCTCGGGCAACAACGCCTCCGACAACGATAACGGCATCTTGATCGCCTACTCCAGCAACAACAACATCTCAGGTAACATCGCCAGCGACAACACCTATAGAGGCATCTTAATCGATTACTCCAGCAACAACCACATCTCCGGCAACACCGCCAACGACAACACCAGGCACGGCATTTGCCTATTTTCCTCCAGCAACAGCAACACCATCACCGGCAACACCGCCACCGGCAACACCGAGGCCGGCATCTCCCTCATTTCCTCCGGCGGCAACACCGCCACCGGCAACACCATCTACCTCAACACCTTCGACAACACCCACAATGCCCTTTCGGACGGAACCAACCACTGGAACGCCACCACCCCCCAGACCTATGAACACGAAGGCAGGACCCTCACCGGCCTTTTGGGCAACATCTGGTCCGACTACGACGGCCTGGACTGCGGCGGCGACGGCGTGGGCGATATGCCCTACAATATCACTGGAGGGACCGGCGAGATGGACCACCATCCCATAGGCGGCATAGAGGCTGACCCCTGCATAGAGGTCCAAAAGATCGCCGATCGGTCCGAGGCCGAGGTCGGGGAGATGATCAACTACACCATATGGGTGAACAACGCCGGCAATCTGAACCTCACCGGCGTCAGGGCCGAGGACAATCTGACATCCACCGTCTGGAATGTGGGAGACCTCGCTCCCGGCCAGAACTACACCAACACCACCAGCTACTACGTAAGGGAGAGCGACCTGCCGGGACCTTTGACCAACGAGTTCTGGGCCAACGGCACCGTCGAATTCTGCGGCATCGAGGTCAACGACTCGGCGAACGAGACCGTATCGATATTCTGTATTCCCGGAATCGCCGTCAACAAGACCGCAAATGTCAGCTCCGCCGAGGTCGGAGAGGTCGTCGAGTACACGATTTCGGTGAACAACGCCGGGAACGTCAACCTCACGGGCGTTTTTGCCTTTGACAACCTGACCAATACCACCTGGATCATCGGAACCCTTGCCCCCGGCCAGATTTATACCAACAGGACGACCTACAGGATCAAAGAGTCGGATCTGGGCAGGGATCTGGTCAACAACGCAACCGCGAACGGCATCGGTCCCTGTGGACTCAAACCCTGCGGGATCAGAGTCGAAAATTATAGCCTCATCTCTATCGGTACGACCTCTACCCCCAGGATCGAGGTCGAGAAGACCGCGAACGTCAGCTCCGCCGAGGTCGGCGATATCATCGAGTACACGATTTCGGTGAACAACACCGGAAACGTCAACCTCACGGACGTCTCGGCCTCTGACAACCTGACCGGAGACGTATGGAGGATCGGTCCTCTCGCCCCCGGAAAGAACTATACCAACACCACCGTTTACCAGGTCAAAGGGGCCGACCTGCCTGGACCGATAACAAACCGGTTCTGGGCCAACGGGACCGACCCCCTCGACGCCGAGGTGAACGGCTCGGCGGTGGAGACGGTGGCGATCATCTACGATCCGGCGATCGAGGTGAACAAGACCGCCAACTTAACCCGAGGCGCTCCGTCCACCGTCCTCAACTTCACCATCGAGGTCTTGAACTCCGGGAACGCCGACCTCGGCTCGGTGACCGTTCAGGACAACCTCCCCGAGGGGCTCGATTACGTCGCCGACGACTCTGGGGTTGACTTCAACGCGGTCGAGAACTCTTACACCTGGGAGCTGGGGAGGCTCAAAGCTACCGATTCCACGAGCTTCAACCTCACCGTCCACATCAACGGCAAAAGGCTCGGCGATCTCGTCAACGTCGTCAACGTTTCAGGCCATCCGGAATACGGCGGCCCGGTCTCGGCGACCGCCTCTGCTGCGGTGACCGCCAAAGAGGCGAACATCAGCATGGATATGACTGCAGACCCGGAGCTTGCGGCCCTCAACTCCATCGTCACCTTCACCATCAACGTCACAAACACCGGCGAGATGGCCCTCGATCCCGTCGTCCTCATCGACGAGCTTCCAGCGGGAATGACCTTCGTCTCCGCCGACCCCGCTCCCGACGGGGCCGGAAGCCTCCGGTGGAACGACGTCTGCCCAGGTGCTCTTGCCCCCGGCGAATCCGCATCGATAAAGCTCGTAGCCATGGTCGACGGCGACGCCAGGGCCCCTCTCGTAAACCACGCGTCGGCTTCGGGCTGCCCCGAGCACGGCTGCAACGTATCCTGCTCTTGCTTTGCCGAGGTCCAGCTTCCGGGCCTCTCCGTCAACAAGACCGCCGAGAAGACCGAGTACCAGCGGGGCGAGGAGATCGTCTACACCATCGTCGTCACAAACCTTGCCGATTGCCCGGTTTATGACGTGGTGGTGAAAGACGTATTCAGTCGCGACGTCGAGTTCGTCTCGGCCGACCCGGCCCCGGATTCCGACGGGGTCTGGAGGTTCGACCTGATCCCGGCGAATGGGACGGTGACCATCACCCTCGTCGTCCGCGTCCCTGACCAGGAGCTCGAGTTCGATGCGACCTCCGGGGTCTCCGGCGAGGGTTTCGTCAACGTCGCCGACGACTACTCGACGACGCTGCAGCCTTACTCGATAACCAACCGGGTCAGCGTGACCTCGGCGAGCACGGCAGGCGAGTTCTCGACCACCGAGACCGTCAACGTCCTGGCCGATCCGGGAACGGAGCTTGAAACCCGCGAGCACGGCTCGGGGAGCTACGAGAGCGAGGAATTGGTCCGAATCAGGACCGAGAACAGGTCGATCTCGATGGATAAAGACGTGGCCGCCACCTACGCCCCCACCACCCTGGGCCTTTACAGAAATCGGACCGTGGCCTTCTCTTCGAGGTGGACCGAGGAGGCTTGGGCGAAGAACCGGGTCACCGGCACCGGCATGAGCGAGTCGTACCGCTATGCGACGAGCATAGACCGGGAGTCAAGGATGTTACTGGACGAGAACCAGTCGTCGATGAAGGTGGAGAGCGAGTTCGAAGGGATGGGCCACATCGGATTTTTGAAGATGCCGACGGACTCATCGACCCCCAAAACGACGCCGCTCTTTGAAGCCAGCGAAGACTACGCCGGAAGCTTCAGGGTCCTGGAGAACGCGGGCGAGTACGGCTCGGGTGTATCCTTCAACAAGTCGGCCGCCGGTGAGGGACTCGTCGCCGCGGACCGACGCCTCGGCCAGAGCCAGAGGTCCTACGAGTCGGGTGCAGGTTCGTACGACTCCGAAGAGGTAATAGAGACCTACACCAGCTACATGGCCAAAGACATAACCCTGGTCCACGCGCCGATGAACCAGAGCTTCACCGAGGACTTCTCTTTTGATGGCGCCTCCATGAAGTGGAAGGAGGGGATGTATTCGAAGGTCGAGAACACGAGCTACATCGGCGAGGAGTACACCGGTCTCGCCCAACTGGACAAGGAGACGGTGGCTCGGGGCTTAAACGAGATGGACACCCTGGCCAACTTCTCCGGCCAGGCCCGGTACCGTGCGATCCTCAAGGACGAGGTGGACTTCGATGAGGCCTACTCCGGAGACTACTCGGTGGAGCGAAAGG
>Ga0209408_1000803_pt1 | contig 21938 bp, 22 predicted proteins | sample AD_UKC107_MetaG_FD_184422 | JGI IMG/M metagenome (GOLD analysis project Ga0209408, IMG submission 184422) | Active sludge microbial communities of municipal wastewater-treating anaerobic digesters from Hong Kong - AD_UKC107_MetaG (SPAdes)... | ecosystem: Engineered > Bioreactor > Anaerobic >... | reverse complement strand
GCTTCCTGTAATATCGATAAACGATCCTCAGGTGTAAATTTTCTTCGTTCTTTTGTCATGATTGCTAAATTAACTATTACTAAACTGTTTTTATAATTTAGTCCAGTTATTTAGGGGGCTAGTACACGAAGTAAAGAATGGCGCGATATTATGTCCTGGCTGTAAAGTTCTCTTCGGACGGAATAAACTTATAATAGGTGAAGGAACAATCATTGGGGCAAACGCTGTCTTATTTTCATCTACTGGTGATAATGAGATATGGGCAGGTGTCCCAGCAAAAAAAATAGGTGAAAGAAAGGATAAATAAATATATATTAACAATATGTCTGCAAGAACCATTGTTTTTATACTTAGTTATTCAAATAACCAGAATGCCATAAAAAGAATAGAGGAGTTCAAAAAGCATGGCGTTCAAGTTGAAGCTTATGGCTTTAAGAGAAATGACATCTCTAATATTAATGCAGATTCCGTTTCTGTAAACGAGATTGGGGCTTATAATAACTTAATGAGTTATAGAAAGCGTGTCCCTATTATATACCGAGGGATCCGCTCTGTAGTTAAGAAATATAAAAATAGTGATGTCCTTTTTTATTTGTTTGGTTTAGATGTTGCGGGTCTCTTCCGTATGCAGTCATCAAAACCTTACATTTATGAAGAAGAAGATCTGATATACACATATTTTAGGAATAGTATTGTTAGAAAGTTATTTACTCTGTTAGACCGTTATATTGTAAATAAATCTGCACGTACTGTTTTTACATCTGAAGGCTTCGCTATATTTCATTTCGGTAGTAACTGGTCTAAGAAAGTTTGCATTATTCCAAATAAGTTGAAAAATACCGTGATGGATTACCCTGCGATACCGAAAGAAATAGATATAAATCATCTAAAAATTGCTTTCGTAGGTTCGTTTCGTTTTAAATCTGTCTATAACTTTGCGAAAGTCTTTCTTGAGTCTTTTCCAAATTTTACATTCCATTTCTTCGGTTCTGCGACAGATAAAGAGAATGAGGATTTGTTTGATGGTTTAAAGAAATATAACAACTGTGTTTTTCATGGCCGTTTTAAGAATCCTATAGATTTGCCTTCTGTGTATGCTCAATTCGATCTACTCCTTTCTACATATGATATAGAGTTTGAGAATGTTAAGTATGCAGAACCGAATAAACTATATGAGGCAATCTATTATGACACTCCAATAATCGTGTCTTCAAACTGCTTCCTTGGTGATAAAGTAGAAAAAATGGGTGTGGGTTATTCTATAAATGCACTTGATGATGCTGAAGTCGTTTCTTTTATTAAGGGCCTTACTTTAGATAGCATTAATGAAAGAATAAAAACGATTAAAGAAATAGATAAACAATACGCTATTGACGGCAATTCCGAGTTTATTGAAAATATTAAAGCTGAATTATTATAATTTCATATGGAAAAAATTAAGATTGGTGTAATCGGTTTAGGTTACGTTGGCCTGCCCTTGGCACGCCTTTTCTCAACAAAGTATGAAACTGTCGGATTCGATATGAATCAGGCTCGTGTGGATGCTCTAATGGCTGGTCACGATGCTACTCTCGAGGTGGCTGATGACTTGCTTCAGGATGCCATCAAAAACCACGGTTTCGTGTGTACAACAGAGTTGGAGAAGATTCGCTCCTGCAACTTCTATGTAGTAGCCGTTCCTACTCCAGTAGATGAGAACAAAGCCCCTGACCTTCGTCCTCTATGGGGAGCAAGCGAGACTGTTGGTAAAGTTATCAGCAAGGGTGACATTGTTGTTTATGAATCCACGGTTTATCCTGGTGTTACCGAGGATGAGTGTATTCCTGTAGTGGAGAAGGTCTCTGGCCTGAAGTTCAATGTTGACTTCTTCGCGGGTTACAGCCCTGAGCGCATTAATCCCGGTGATAAGGTTCATACTGTTGAACTCATTAAGAAGATTACCTCTGGTTCTACACCAGAAGTAGCTGACATCGTGGATAATGTATACAATTCTGTTCTTAAGAACGGTACTCATAAGGCTCCTTCTATGAAGGTCGCTGAAGCGGCTAAGGTAATTGAGAACTCAGAACGTGATATCATGATTGCGTTCTTCAATGAGCTTTCTAAGATATTTACTCTGATGGGTATTGACACCACAGATGTTGTTGAGGCCGCAGGTACTAAGTGGAACTTTATCAAGATGAACCCCGGTCTTGTCGGTGGTCACTGCATATCGGTTGATCCTTACTATCTGGCACAGTGCGCCCAGCGCTTGGGTTACAATCCAGAGATTATCCTTGCCGGTCGCCGTATGAACGATGGTATGGGCGCTTATGTTGTCGACCAGACCATCAAGCATATGTTGAAGAAAGGTATTCAGGTCCTCAAGTCCAATATCATTATTATGGGCTTCACGTTTAAGGAGAACTGCCCTGATGTCCGCAACACACGTGTCGTAGATATCTATAAAGCTCTTCAGGAATACAACGTCAATGTGACTGTTTATGATCCATGGGCAAATCCGGCGGCCGTAAAACACGAGTATGGTATTGACATTGTGAGTGACATGCCTAAAGGCAAGTTTGATGCTGCTATTGTTGCTGTGGCTCATAAGCAGTTCCGCGACAATGATGTTGACTGGGACAACCTCTTGGAGAAGAATCATGTTATCTTTGATGTGAAGTGTATCCTCCCGAGAGAAATGGTTGACGGACGCCTGTAATCATTGAAAAAGATTCTGTTTTTTTTGACTCCTGTTTTTACAGGTGCCACACGGGTAACAAGAACGATAGCAAAGACGCTTCAAGGTAGATATGAGGTAGCCTTTGCTATCGTTGACCCCAATGGCGATGATCTAACGGATGACATAGAAGAAAAGATTAAAGAGGAGCACCCCCAAATCATATTTTCTTCGTTTGTATCTATAAACCCAGATGTTGTAGAAGTAGGGAAAGATCAAGGATTGTATGTTGTCATTCGACAAGACTACAATCTCCGTGACTTGACTGATAAAACTAAACAAAGAATAAAAAAGACTTATCCTAGAGCGGACTTCATCATCACCCAAACACTCGAAATGAAATTGGAGATGCTTGCAATTAATGAATTGCGAGATTGTAGGATAAAAGTAATTGATAATCCGCTTGACAAAGAAGATATTTTACAGAAAGCTGCAGAACCCAACCCATTCGTGGATAATGGGAACTATCATTTCCTTTGGGTTGGCCGCAAAGACCCCATAAAAGGTTTATCAATATTAGAAAAAGCGTTTGAGACAGTAAATAAACAATATTCAAAAACCGACCTCACACTTGTTTCCAATGATCCGAACCCTTTTCGCTGGATAAAACATGCAGATTGCGTTGTGATTAGTTCTCTTTCTGAAGCATCTCCGAATGTGTTGAAAGAGGCCTTGTTTTTGGGGAAACAAGTTATATCAACAGATTGTTCGCCAACTGTAAGACTCTTTTTACCGGAACATCGCATAGCAAGAGTGGGTGATAGTAAAGACTTGGCTGAGAAAATGATGTCCGTTATTAAAGATAGCGGTTCACATAAATTGATTAATTAGTTTTTTGTAAATAATATGGCAAATTTTGCATTAATTGGTGCCGCAGGCTACATTGCTCCGCGTCACATTAAGGCCATCGCAGATACAGGTAATAACCTGGTGGCCGCTTACGATCGTTTTGATAGTGTGGGAAGACTTGACAGTTCATTCCCCGAGTGTTCATTCTTTACAGAGCAGGAGCAGTTCGAGCGCTTTGTAGAAAAGCTGAAGGGAACAAAGGATGAGATCCAGTGGCTTTCTATCTGTACTCCGAACTATACTCATGATCCATTCATCCGCTACGGCCTTCGTAACGGCATGAATGTGATTTGCGAGAAGCCTATCGTGCTCCACAGTCAGAGTCTTGAAGACCTGATTAAGGTTGAGGAAGAGACCGGCCATCAGGCTTACAACATTCTTCAGCTTCGTCTGCACGACAAGATTGCAGCTCTGAAAGAGAAAATTGAGAACGGCCCCAAAGACAAGAAATATAACATTGACCTGACCTATATCACTTCCCGTGGTAAGTGGTATTATACCTCTTGGAAAGGCAACAACCACAAGAGTGGTGGCGTGGCTACCAACATTGGTGTGCACTTCTATGATATGCTCCAGTGGATCTTTGGTCCTGTGAAGGAGAATATTGTGAATGTAATGAGCTTTGACCGTGTGGCCGGTGTTCTTGAACTGGAGCGCGCTCACGTGAAATACTTCCTGAGCATCAATGCGGACTGTCTGCCTGAGAATGCCGTACAGGGTGAGAAGAAGACCTACCGTACTTTGAATATTGATGGGGAAGAGTTCGAGTTTAGCCAGGGCTTTACTGAGCTGCACACCAAGAGCTATCAGAAGATTCTGGCAGGAGAAGGCTTCCGAATCAGTGAGGCTCGCAACTGCATCAAGATTGTTGAGGACATCCGTAACTGCACTCCCGTTGGATTGGTTGGCGACTATCATCCTCTGGCAGAGCGTCCGCTGTCTAAGCACCCCTTTGGTTGGGATGATGTGAAATACTAAACTCTTGGACTATGGCAAATAAGATTCAAATGGTTGACCTCAAAGGTCAATACCTCAAGATAAAAGATGAGGTAGATGCCGGCATCCAGAATGTCATTGACAATACGGCCTTTATCAACGGGCCTATTGTCAAGGACTTCGCCCAGCATCTGAGTGAGTATATGGGAGGTTGTCACGTAACCCCTTGTGCCAACGGAACCGATGCCCTACAGATAGCCTTGATGGCGCTGGAGTTGAAGCCCGGTGATGAGGTGATTGTTCCCGCATTCACCTATGTTGCTTCTGCAGAGGTGATAGGACTTCTTGGCCTCACTCCCGTAATGGTAGATGTAGACTATGATACCTTCAACGTAACCGTTGATAATATCAAGAAGGCTCTTTCTCCCAAGACCAAGGCTATCATTCCGGTTCACCTGTTTGGACAGAGTTGTGATATGGAGCCTATCCTCAACTTCGCAAAAGAACACAATCTTTATGTAATAGAGGATAATGCCCAGGCTATTGGTGCTGAATATACTTTCAGCGATGGCCACAAGGCTAAGACCGGAACTATGGGTGCCATTGGTTGTACCTCTTTCTTCCCGTCTAAGAACCTAGGTTGCTATGGTGACGGTGGTGCTATTTTCACCAACGATGATGCTCTTGCTGAGCGCATTCACATGATTGCCAACCATGGCCAGCGAGTGAAGTATCATCATGCTGTGATTGGTTGTAACTCTCGTTTGGATTCTATACAGGCCGCTGTGTTGGATGTAAAGCTCCGTCATTTGGATGAATATTGCAAGGCTCGTTATGAGGCTGCATCTTACTACACCAAGCATTTGAAGGCTTTTGATCCGGAGGAGAAGTTCTTTATCACTCCTAAGGAGTTACCCAACAGCACGCACGTGTATCATCAGTATACACTGAAGATTAAGAACGGAAAGCGTGATGAGTTGAAGAACTTCCTTGCGGAGCAGGGAGTTCCTAGCATGATTTATTATCCGCTGCCTCTTCAGGAGCAGGAGGCCTTCAAACCTATTACCCGTGCAGGGGAGTCTTTGGATAAGTCTAGGGAGTGTGCGTATTCTGTGCTATCGCTTCCGATTCATACGGAGATGACGGAAGAGGTGCAGGACACAGTTGTTAATTCCATTAAGAAATTTTTCGCCTAATGAATATACTCCTTATCAACCATTACGCGGGCAGTCCGTACTACGGTATGGAGTTTCGTCCGTATTACCTTGCCCGCGAATGGGTGAAGCAAGGGCATAATGTAACTATAATAGCTGCTTCTTTTTCTCACCTGAGGCAACATAACCCGGTGGTGGTAAAAGATTTTCAAGAAGAAGATATCGAGGGTATCAAGTATGTGTGGTTTAAAACGCCAGAATATGGCGGTTCATTAGCTCGCATTAAGAATATGATGACCTTCGTATGGAAGCTGAAGAAGAATTCTAAAAAGATTGCCAAGAATTATCAGCCGGATTTGGTGATTGCTGGCTCTTGTTATCCGCTGGACAATTATTCTGCTCACAAGATAGCTAATCTCTCTGGTGCAAAATACACTTACGAAGTTAGAGACATTTGGCCATTATCTCCAATGCTAATTGGTGGCTATTCCAAATATCATCCGTTTATCTGGGTCATGCAGAAGGCTGAGGATTATGCATATCAACATGTAGATAAGGTAATATCTTTACTTTGGAATGCTGAAGAACATATGCGGGAACATGGATTGGCACCGGGAAAGTTTGTTTGTGTTCCTAATGGCTTTTCAGAAAACGAATGGACAAAAGATGTTTTTAAACAAGAATTACCCGAGGCCCATTCCCAAGCATTTCAATCACTAAAGGGGAAAACCATTATAGGTTTTGCTGGAGGCTTTGCTGCATCTGGCACTATTGATAATTTGGTTGAAGCTGCGAATCTTCTGAAAGATGAAAAGAATCTTCATTTTGTTTTAGTTGGTAAAGGGCCCGAAGAATCGTTTTATAGAAACCAGATAAGCAAATATGGATTGAATAATGTAACTATTCTGCCAGCAGTACCAAAAGTTTTAGTCCCAACAGTCATTCAGCATTTTGATATAACTTTCTTGGGTGGAGTGCATTCTGTCCTTCATAAGTACGGAACGTCTCCCAATAAGGTTACAGATTATATGCTCTCAGCAAAACCTATTGTGCATGCGGTTGATGAGCCAGGCTCTGTTGTTGAAAGGTTAAAATGTGGTATAAGGGTAGAAGCTGAGAATCCTCAAAAAGTGGCAGAAGCAATAAAAACTATTGCAAACCTTTCACCCGCTGAGCAAACTGAAATGGGCGAAAGAGGAAGAGATTATACACGCAAGAACCTCGAATGGGGAGTGCTCGCAGATCGTTTTATTAAAGCATTTGAATAAATGAAGGCTTTAGAGATTGCATCCTTTCTTGGTAAAAATTTAATAGGTGAGGATATAGAGGTTAAAGGTCACGGATCTCTTTCAAACTGGAGAGCAGGTGACGTGGTATTTTTAAAATCAAGGAGTAAGAAGAACGTTGATTTATTGCTTCAATGCAAAGGTGTTTTTGCGATTACGCCCATAATGAAAGAAGGGGATGAACAGATACCTATTTCGCACATTGAGGTAGATAATCCCAGATTGGCTTTTATTAAGGTCGTGAGGCAGTTCTTTATGGCCCCTGAGATTGCTGTTTCTATCCATCCTTCAGCAGTAATAGAAGAAGGAGCCGTTATAGGTAAAAACGTTAGTATAGGTGCTCATTGCTATATTGGACCTAAAGTTACAATAGGAGAAGGTTGCGTAATTCTTCCTAATGTGTCCATCTACGGAGAGGTAGAGATAGGAACAAACTGTTACATAAAACCAGGTGCAGTTATTGGTGGCCCAGGGTTTGGCTTTGAATATGACGAAAATGGAGAACCTCTTCAATTTCCTCATTCAGGTAAAGTGATTATTGGCAACAACGTGTACATTGGGGCCAACGCTACCATAGATAGGGCCACTATGGACGCTACAATCATAGAAGATAATGTTAAGATAGATAATCTTGTTCATATTGCCCATAACTGTCGTGTCGGAAAAAACACCTTGATGACGGGTTGCTCAACTATCTCTGGTGGTGTACAAGTTGGGGAAGGTTGCTGGATAGCACCAAACTCAACCGTTTATCAGCAGGTTAAGATAGGAGAGAAGAGCACAATAGGAATTGGAGCCGTTGTGTTGAGAAATGTAAAATCAGAAAAAACATTATTTGGCAATCCTGCCAAAGAACTTGAATAACTTAAAATTTTTTAAATATGGAAATTAAAGAGTTTATTGAGAATTTCGTGGATCAGTTCGACGATTTAGAGTTAGCAGATGTAACCCCTGACACAGTAATGCGTGACCTTGATGAATGGTCATCAATGATAGGTCTGTCTCTTCTGAATATGGCAGAGAAGGAATATGGCGTAACGCTCACCTTTGATGAGCTTCGTCACGCCATCACTGTTCAGAACCTGTTTGACACAATCTCAAACAAGCAGAAGTAATGGAGAATCCTTTCACATTAACAGGAAAAACCATTTTCATCACCGGAGCCGGCTCGGGCATTGGTAGGGCAACCGCCCTCCAATGCGCAGGCCTGGGTGCCACTGTGTACATCACAGACCTCAACGAAGCAACCTTGGCGGAAACACTGGGTATGCTGGAAGGGGAGGGCCACCAGATGTATGTGGCAAACCTCACGGATGATGATGCTTTGCAGGAACTGGTAAGCAAGCTGCCCAAGTTGGACGGCTTTGTAAGCAATGCAGGTATTATTAAGACTATCTTGACTCAGTTCGGAGAACGTTCCGATGTGGAAAGGATTCTTAATATTAATACTGTTGCTCCCATCCGTCTTACCCAGATACTCCTCCAGAACAAACGGTTCAATAAGGAGGCTGCCATTGTTTATACCTCTTCTATGGCAGGTGTATTCAATGGGGCAATAGGTAACGGCCTATATGGCGCCTCTAAATCTGCTCTGGTTGGTTTTGTCAAGTCTCTGGCATTGGAACTTGCTCCCAGAAAGATTCGCGTGAACACCGTGAATCCTGGTATTACGCAAACGAACATCTATAATAATACTACCATCACTCCAGAGCAACTGGAGGAGGAGATGAAACGTTATCCATTGGGCCGTTATGGCCGTCCTGATGAGATTGCTAGTGCCATTGTGTACCTGCTCTCAGATGCTACCAAGTGGATGACCGGAACCAATCTCTTGATTGATGGCGGTTTCTCTTTGCAATAAAATCTTAAACATGGACTCATACAAAGAATCATTAATTGCTGGATTGGAGCAACTTCTGGCAGACCCGAAGTGCTTCCTTCTGGGTGAGGATATTGCAGACCCCTATGGTGGTGCATACACCATCACCAAGGGTATGTCTGCCAAGTTCCCCGGCAAGATCATCAACACCCCCATGTCCGAACAAGGCTTCACCGGTCTTGGTGTAGGAATGGCATTGGCGGGTTACAAGCCCATGATTGAAATCATGTTTGGTGACTTTAGTACACTAATTATGGACATGATTCTCAATCACGCATCTAAGTTTGTGGAGGGCTTTGAAAAGAAACTACATCTGGTGGTTCGTGACCCGATGGGAGGCTATCGTGGTTATGGTGCAACTCATAGCCAGAGCCTGGAGAAACTGTATGTGGGACTTCCCAACATCGCGGTCATCTCCCCCTCTGTGCTCCACGAGCCGGGAGACTTGCTAGTGAAGGCTATGGAACTGGGAGTACCGGTGATTTTCGCTGAGAACAAGCTGGACTATACCCGCAAGATGTTTAAGGCAGAGAAGATTGCCAGTGCATTTGACATCCAGTACCACGGTGGTGATTTCCCCATTGCAGAAGTCACATTCCCGGATGAGGAAGCAGAAGTGACCATTGTGAGCTATGGCGGCCTGATCAGTCCGCTGCTGCAGACAATTTACGATCTCTATATGGAAGAAGAGGTTGCTGTACGTCTTCTGGATGTAAGCAGCCTGAGCCCCATGGACTTTGACCTGCTGGAAAGCCTGCTGAAGGACAGCAAGAAGGTGCTGACTGTGGAAGAGGGCCACATCCCGTTTGGTATTGGTGACACCATCATCAGTCAGATGGTACAACGTGGACTGAAAGCTCAGTTCAAGACCATTGGTGCCAGCCAGCACATCATTGGAACTTCCAAAGAGGCTGAGGCACTTGCATTGCCGCAGATGGAAGATATCAAGAATGTAGTACTTAACTGGTAAGGAGGAGCAACAATGGATAAGAAAGAAGTATTATACAGAATGATGCTCATCCGTGAGATGGAGCATAAGATTGAATCTCTGTTCTCCCAGGGCTTGCTTCGTGGAACCACCCACTGCTGTATTGGGCAGGAGGCCGTTCCCGCAGCTATGAGCTACCTGATTGACATTAATCGTGACTACCTGTGCAGTGGTCATCGCGCCCATGGTCTCTCTATGATGATGACCATGAAGCCGGAGATGCTCTTAGGTGAAATTATGGGCAAACCATTTGGTATGGCCAAAGGCCTTGGTGGCAGCCAGCATGTGTATTATAAGAACTACTTTACCAACGGTATCACCGGCGGTATGGCAACCATTGCCACAGGTATTGCCTTTGCCTTGAAGCAGGAAAAGACGGATGCCATCTCTGTCGTGGACTTTGGTGATGGTGCCATGAATGAGGGTTACGTTCTAGAAGCCTTCAATCTGGGTGCAGAAATGAAATTGCCAGTGCTCTACATCTTGGAGAACAACGGCTATGCTATGAGTACTCCTGTAGAGACTGCCAATCCGTTTGTTGTCTTTGAAGACCGTGTGAAAGGTTTTGCATTGCCTTACACCAGAGTTGAGGCCAGTGACTTTGATAACTTGTACAGTGTGCTGGAAGCTGCTGTTAAGAAAGTCCGTGAAACCCGTGAACCTCAGTTCGTGGAAGTGCTGACCCATCGCTTCTGCGGCCATAGCAAGAGCGACAAACGCGCATATATTCCCAAGGAACGTGATGACTACTGGCACGAACACGACTGCATCAAAAGTGTGGCGAAGCACCTTTCCGAAGCAGAAGTGAAGGAGGTTGAGGAGTGCGTGGCAAATGAAATTGAGAGAGTTTATCAATATTGTGTAAATAATTAAATAAGAAAATAAATACGATGGAATACATAGGAAAGTTTAAGGATTTGGTGATTCCTACCATTAATGTGAATGACACCAAAGTAACAATTAGTGATATCCAGAAAGAGCAGCTCGAGTACATTGAAGAGGGAGAAGTGCTCTATTGTACAGAAACCTCTAAGGCTACGGAAGACTACGAAGTGGATTTCTCCGGCTATGTAGTACTGTTTGTAGAAGACCTTGATGAAGTTGAGGTTGGCAAGAGTGCCGGTATGATCTTCGAGTTGAAAGAGGATGCTGAGGCTTGTCTTGCTGAGTTTAATGCCGCCAAGGAGAAAGAGAAAAAACTTGCATCCGTCAATGCCAGCAAGAAGGCCATTGCCTATGCTGAGGAGAAGGGCGTTGATATCACCTTGATTAAGAAGGATGGTATCATCAAGACCCAGGATATTGACGAATGGATTGCCAACCACAAGTAAGCAGGGACTATGAATATCAGTACAGTAAAGGGTGTAAGAATGGAGGCGATAGCCGCCTGTGTCCCTGAAAATAAGATAGATAACTTGGAGTTTGCCAAGAGCCACTTTGAGGAGGATATGTCTTCCACCCTAAAGGCTCTGGGTGTTTTGGAGCGTCACGTTGCAGTTAAGGAAGAGACCACCAGTATGGATATGTGCGTTGCAGCGGCAGAGAAAATCTTTGCTGAAGGTGGCGTGAAGAAGGAAGATATTGGAGCCGTCATCTTTGTGACTTTGACTCCTGATTGCTTGATGCCCAACAACTCCACCTATGCACAGCACCTTTTGGGCTTGGGTAAAGATGTGGCCACACTGGACATCAATCATGCCTGCCCTGGCTATGTGTTTGGTCTTTGGAATGCAGCTCTGATTGCCCAGAACATGCAGAAGAAGGTGCTGCTACTAGATGGTGATATCAATAGTAAGTATGTATCTCCTTGGGATAAGAGTACAGCTCTGCTCTTTGGTGATGCTGGAACAGCAACAGTAGTTAGCCCTGATGCAAGCGCACCGGATTGGCACTTCACCTTTATGAGTGATGGTAGCAACCGCGATGCTATTACCGTCAAGTTAGGAATGCGTTATCCTTTGAAGAAAGAGTATCTGGATTATCAGACATGGGAAGACGGTGGTAAACGCAGGTTCATTGATATGTATATGAACGGACGTGCTGTGTTTGACTATGTGGTGGATGTGGTTCCCGAGATAGCCAACGCCTTTATGGATGAGCTGGAAACCAGTGGGGAGGAGTATGATAAGTTGGTACTTCATCAGGCCAACCACTTTATGCTGAAGAAGCTGGCAAAAGCCATTGGTTTTGACCATAAGACACAGATGCCGGTGTGCATGAACAAGTATGGCAATACATCATCTGTATCCATCCCTTTGACCATTTCTTCTGAGTTGCAAGAGCCGACTGAACATATCTTTATGATTGGTATGGGTGCCGGTTTGGCTTCGGGAATTGCGAATTTGAGTCTGAAGGGGTTGAAGAATTTTGGTGTGATTGAAAAAGAATTATAATATGGTATTCACATACGACGGGTACAAGGAGCTTGTAAAAGCACTAAAAGATAATGGGTACGAGATAACAGATTATCACGATTGGAAACAGTACCCAAAGTGTGCAATACTACGCCACGATATTGACAATAGTATTGAAAAGGCATTGACACTGGCTCGTATTGAGAATGAACTTGGAGTTAAATCTACTTACTTCGTACTCTTGACTTCTGATTTTTATAATCCAGCATCTCCAAAAAGCCTTAAGGGTTTGCGTCAAATTCAGGCTTATGGGCATGAGATTGGTCTTCACTATGATGAGCTTGCATATGATGAGAATGTCAATGTTCCTTCTGCTATCTTTAGAGAAGCAAGAATACTTGGAGATATTATTGAAGCACCTGTGACGACCATATCAATGCATCGCCCTTCTCAAAAGAGTATATCTGCGGATTATGTGTTTCCTGGCTTTGTGAACTCCTATAGCAGTATTTTCTTTAAAGGTTTTAAGTATCTTTCTGATAGTAGAAGAAGATGGCGTGAGCCTGTTCTAGACATTATTAAAAGTGGAGAGTTTGACAGGCTTCAGATTCTAACACATGCTATCTGGTACAATGATGTGGAAGAGAATATTCATGACACCATTAAACGCTTTGTCACGAGTGCAAATAAAGAGCGTTTTATGCAAGAGTCTGAGAATATAAAAGATATCGAATCTATTTTAGAAATTTCTGAGATCTAATGCAGATATTTACAGACAGTCTCTATAGAATCGCGTATTCTTCCGATGCCTCAACCTACCGTGAGGTACCACGAGGTGTGGTGTTTCCCGAAACGGTTGATGATATTAAGTTATTGATCACAGAGGCAAAGCAAAAGAAAACGCATTTAATTCCCCGTGCTGCCGGCACTTCTATTGCCGGACAAGTCGTGGGAAAGGGGATTGTTGTGGATATTAAAGGCTGGAACAAAATACTTGAAATAAACAAGGAAGAGAAATGGGCAAGAGTTCATCCAGGAGTAGTTCGCGATGAACTGAATATTGCACTCAAACCGTATGGTCTTCATTTCAGTCCTGAGACCTCTACCAGTAATCGCTGCTGTGTTGGCGGCATGTTTGGTAACAACTCATGCGGTACACACTCGCTGATATACGGCAGTACCCGTCATCGTGTAATAGCTTGCAAAGGAGTGTTATCCAATGGTTGTGTGTTTGATACAGAAAAGTTTGCTGAAGACGGCTATTGCTTTGCAAGACCGTTTCTTGAGTCTTTGGTAAAGCAATTAAAGAGATGGGCTAAAGATGAGAAGACAAGGACTCTTATCGAAGATAATTACCCAGATAAAAGTCTCCAACGAAGAAGTTGTGGATATGCTATAGATGAAGCTATAGAGGTTGTAGAAGAGAATCCTGGACTTGCAATCTGTAAATTACTTGCAGGCTCTGAAGGAACGCTAGCTTTCATCACCGAAATCAAAGTCTCTCTTGACCCGCTACCACCTAAAGAAAAGATGGTGGTCTGCGCCCACTGTAACACTCTTGAAGGAAGTTTTGAAGCAAATCTGATTGCACTCAAGCACAAGCCTGCAGCCGTTGAACTGATGGACGGCAAGATTCTGGAATTGAGCTTTCAGAACCTTGAACAGAAGCGCAATTCTTTCTTTGTAGAAGGTATGCCTGCAGCTCTGCTAATTGCAGAATTCTGGGGAGATACAAGAGAAGAGATAGATACAAAAGCGGCTGCCTTTGAGGAAGATGCAAAAGCATCTGGTTTGGTCTATACCAATACGCGTGTTTATGGGTCAGATGTGGCAAAGGTCTGGGATTTAAGAAAAGCCGGACTTGGTGTGTTAAGTGGGATGAAAGGTGACGCCAAACCCATTGGCGTGATTGAAGATACCGCAGTAGCACCGGAACGTCTGCTAGCCTATATGAAAGACTTCCGTGAGATGTTGGAACGTCTTCATACATCCTGTGTGTATTACGGCCACATCAGTACAGGTGAACTACACTTGCGTCCTATCATCAATATCAAGACTGCAGAAGGCAAGAAACTGTTCCGAGAAATAGCAGAAGAAACAGCCAAACTGGTTCGCAAACACAAAGGTAGCCTTAGTGGTGAACATGGTGATGGCCGTTTGCGTGGAGAATTCATCCCGTTGATGTATGGCGAGGAGGTGTACCAGTTAATGCGCGAAGTAAAGCATTGCTGGGACCCTGATGGTGTGTTCAATATGAATAAGATTGTGGACACACCACCTATGGATGAATGGCTTCGCTTTGAAGTAGGACAGAAATATAAAGTTGAAGAAGAACTTCTTTCCAACAATACATATTATAACTGGCGAGCTGCTTTTGATGAATGTAAGGTAGAAGGAGCAAGTGGGGTAAGAAGTCAAGCTCACGCATTGATGTGTTCCATAGAACAATGCAATGGTGCAGGTGCTTGCTTGAAGTCTCACTTGATTGGTGGTACAATGTGTCCTGCCCATATGGTTTCTCAGGATGAAACCAAATCCACTAGAACGAGGGCAAATGTCTTGCGTGAGATTCTTACCAGGGGATTTGAAAGTGAGGCTTTTGCAGATGTTAAGGCAGGGAAGAGTATATTTGACATTCCTGAACTATCAGAAGTGTTAGATACTTGTCTGGCTTGTAAAGGATGTCTTTCAGAGTGCCCTTCTAATGTGGATATGACCAAACTGAGGTCAGAGATTCTGCAACAGAAGTATGACCGCCACGGAACACCTTTCCGCTCCTGGATGGTGGCACGTATGGCAAAAATGGAAGAGTTTGGCGCAATAGTGCGTCCGTTCTATAACTTCTTTGCTACATTCAAACCCTCTGCCTGGGTGATTAAAAAGATTGTAAGATTCTCTACTGAACGCCAGATACCCAAGTTAAGTCGCTATAGTATGCGGAAGCTGGTGGAAAAAGAGAACAAGAAATATAAAATAGATCCGAGTAAACGTAAAGTCTATCTATTTGCAGATGAATTTACCAATCACCAGGAAGCAGAACTGGGCTTGACGTTTGCTAAGTTACTTTTGAAACTTGGTTATGCGGTAGAGATACCAAAGCACGTTGAAAGTGGACGTGCGGCCTTCTCAAAAGGATGTCTGAAACTTGCAAAGAAGTATGCTGTGAAGAATGTGCAAATGCTTTCTCCTGTCGTAACGGAAGATACCCCTTTGGTTGGAATTGAGCCTTCTTGCATTCTTTCATTTCGTGATGAGTATCCTGATATAGTACCTGCGGAACAAAGAGGTAAGGCTAAGAATCTTGCCAAGAACTGCATGCTCTTTGATGAGTTTATTATGCGAGAGGTTCAGGCTGGACGTATTTCTTCTGAATCATTTAAGGAATTATCAGCAGAGATTTACTTGCATGGCCACTGTCATCAAAAGTCTCTGATCGGAGTAGGGAAGTGTGCGGAAATGCTACGATTGATCCCTGGAGTCAAAGTTAATGTGATTCCAAGTGGATGTTGCGGTATGGCCGGTTCTTTTGGCTATGAGAAGGAACACTATGAGACCTCAAAGGCAATTGGAGAAATGGTGTTGTTCCCGACTGTACGGAAAGCGACTGATAATAAGGAGAAGAATGTAATAGTAGCGGCACCTGGAACATCGTGCCGTCAGCAAATTTATGATGGCACGGGAGTGAAGGCATTGCATCCTATTGAGATATTATATAACAATTTGAAATAGAGTTATTTTATGGAAGAAAAGAAATATTACGTCCATGAGTCCAGCTATGTGGATGAAGGCGTTCAGATTGGTGAAGGAACAAAGATTTGGCATTTCTGTCACGTGCAGAAGGGGGCAGTAATTGGCAAGAATTGTTCTTTAGGACAGAATGTGAATATTGGAAATAACGTGAAGGTGGGTAATGGAGTTCGTATTCAGAACAATGTTTCCGTATATGAGGGTGTTGAGCTGGAGGATAATGTATTCTGTGGACCTTCTTGTGTGTTCACCAATGTGACAACCCCTAGAGCTCATTTCCCAGTACATGGTGTTTATGCAAAGACTGTGATTAAAGAAGGAGCTTCACTAGGCGCTAACTGCACTATAGTTTGTGGCCACAATGTGGGTAAGAGTGCGTTAATAGGTTCTGGAGCTGTAGTCGCCAAGGATGTAAAGGACTATGCCTTGATGGTTGGTGTACCGGCTAAACAAATTGGTTGGGTATGTGAATGTGGGAAGCGTCTGGGTGATGACCTCAAATGTGAATGTGGTAGGACCTATCATTTGGAAGGTGATAATCTTGTTCAGGAATAATAGTGGCAAATAGCAGAGACATACTCCTAAAATTAGTTAGGATTGCTATGGGGTGGGAAACCGATTTCTCACTCGCGAAGAATGTTGACTGGAAAGAAGTATTATTGTTGGCTCAAGAGCAAGGAGTTAACGCAATAGCTGTTGATGGACTTGAAATATGGATGAAACACGAACCTCAGCTACTCTCTTCGCCAAATGATAAACAAATACTTTTAGAAGCTATTGGACTTTTGCGGATGGTTGAAGTAAACAACTTACATCAACTATCTGCGCTAAAGAAGTTATCACAAATATTGAGCGACAATGAGATTCCTTTTATGATAATGAAAGGGTTCGCATGTGCTCAGTATTATCCTAATCCCAATCATCGACCTTGCGGAGATATTGATATTTATCCTGGTCCTCTCTTTGATGAGAGTAATCAGGCATTGAAGGATGCAGGTGTGGGCGTTGATCCTTATTATTATCGTCATTCTGCATCGATTATTGATGGCGTAATGATAGAGAATCATAAGATTCTTGGAGATTTACGAGGCCCCAAGAAACAGACACGGGAATTAGAAGAATGGCTGAAGAGAGAGGCTAATAAGAGTATTGAAGGTGGGAAGAATGTTAATGTAATGGAACATGATATCCCGAGAGGAGTATTCCCATCTGCTAATTTTAATGCATTATTCTTACCCTGGCACGTATCTGCTCATTTTGCTTTTGAGCGTGTAACATTGCGCCATTTATTGGATTGGGCTTTATTTCTAAACAAAGACGGGAAGGATGTAGATGTTGAGTTGTTTAGGAATGCAAAGAATAAATTTTCATATGGATATAGTAAGATGGCAGATGTCCTAACATATTTATCGTTGCGCCACCTTAGAATGCCAGTAGGTGACATCCCTGTTGGAATAATTGACGATGCTGTAAATGTGGACAATATACTTGCTGACCGTGTATTCAATTATATGTTTACGGGCATCCCAAGAGAACGGGATGATAATGTATGGAAGTTTAGATGGAACAATGTAAAGCAAATTTGGCGTGAAAAATGGAAGTATAAAGATATTTATAATATGACGCCCATTAACTTCCTATATTTAAAAGTATTAGGGATAGTTTTAAATGAGGAAGAACATGATTAATAAGTTGAAAAGATTCGGGTCCTTGCTTGTTCTATCACTATTATTTATGGGTTGTATTACAAGCGCAAAAACCAGTTCATACCAAGTAAATATATCTCCAATATCTTTTGGCTTACTACAGGCAAGGAACGGGGAAGAGCGCTATGATGTATTATTAAAAACCCATAGAACCGCAATCGAAAAAGGAGTGGGGGTTGATTATAGTGGTATAAGTACAATTGACATTACAATACCAAAGAATGCTCAAAGTATTCCGTTAGGCTCAGTAAATGATTTTAATAATGTTGTATTTAATGTTGAGAACAAGAATCAAGACGGATTTCTTTTCAAACTAATAAACGATGCACATTATATAGATATTTCAGGGAGTCTGATTGATAAAGGTTTTTTTTCTTCTATTCCTCAATTAAAATCTGGTACAAAACTTTTAATTATAGAGGACAAAAAGCCATGGGTAGAAAGAAGGAGAGGCTATGTATATGGGCATACTAGGAGAGACATTTTATTATTAAAAGGCGGAAAGGCGCTTAATTCGGTGATTATGCCTTATGATAATAGAAATTCTGTTCCAACTTGTAAATTTTATAGTCCGAAATATAAGAGTGTCCTCTTTCAGAATATTACACTCAAAAGGAAACAATCGAGTACAGCAAAGACATATTTATGTGATATAACAGGATTTAATAATGTTCAATTAAATAATGTGACCATAAACACTCCTTTATCAGATATGGTCGAAGATATGGCTATTCATATCTCAGAGTGTACCAATGTTGATTTTAATGGCGTAGTCATTAATGGAACTTACTCAAAGTTAAATCATTCTGGTTATGGTATTTCGATGAATAATATCTGGAACTATACTGCAACTAATTTAAATGGAATTGGAAACTGGGGGATTTTTGGATGTAACAATATAAACAAAGCATATATTGAGAATAGTATTATTAATAGATTTGACATACATTGTTATGGCAGAGATGTGAAATATAAAAATGTTATTTTTAATAAGCTATATAACCAATATTCATCTGTATTTGGAACAATAATCTACGAGCAATGTACTTTCAATGATTTTATTCCTGTTCTGTATGAATCCTCATATAATGCATATTCTAATCATAATGTCATAATCAGCAACTGTACTATAAATCTTACAAAAGATCATAATTATATTATTCGAGCGGGTCTTCTATCAAACCAGAGAAACCAAAGACATGAGCTGTCTGTAAAATACTGGCCTCATCTTAAAATTAATAATTTAACTGTAAATGTCCCTAGTGGCGTAAGCGAAATGTTTGTCTATTATGTTGTACAGGACGTATCAGACTCCACTAATTTAATAGATGCTATTAATTCTATAGAAATAAAAGGGCTTGATTGTAAGTACAAGAGTAATTATCAGGTACCAATTAATCTCAAAATATCGAATATTTCTGTTAATTCACCAAATGAAGTCCGTGTCGTTATGGAAAGGGTAAATCTATTATCACCTGAATTAGACAAAAACACAGCACAAGATGTTTTAGAGTGGTTCGGCGGGAAGGTCAGTGTCAATATTAATGAAAACACGAAACGGAAAACAGTTATATTAAATAAATCTAAGATAAATAATTGATTCATAAATAGTATATGATTATTAAATATATTTTTGATAGGACTGTTTCTTTAGTCGGTCTGCTTTTTCTGTGGCCGGTATTACTTGTTGTGGCCATTTTGGTGAAAGTGAAGATGCCCGGGGGGCCTGCTTTCTTTATACAGAAAAGAGTGGGCAAAGGTGGCAAGCTGTTTAAGTGCCATAAGTTCCGCACGATGACGGTGAATCACAATGGAAGCACTGTGAGTGTTGCTGGTGATAGCCGTATTACACCTCTGGGCGCTAAGCTAAGGCACTGGAAGCTGGACGAGCTGCCCGGGCTGTGGGATGTGCTCATCGGCAATATGAGTTTCGTAGGGCCAAGGCCAGATGTACCGGGGTATGCAGATAAACTTGTAGGAGATGATAGGGATGTACTAAAGTTGCGTCCCGGCATCACAGGGCCGGCTACGTTGAAGTATCGGTTGGAGGACGAGTATCTCGCAAATGCGAGGAAACTCGTTTCGGACCTTAACGTTAACCTTGACCTTAACTCTATGAGTGATCAGGAAGTGGCGGTGTGGTATAACGATAACGTGATTTATCCTGATAAGGTAAGGCTGAACTGCTATTACTATAGGCATTATTCCTTTATCAAGGACATACAGATGATACTGTGTACGGTGTTGGGGAAGAATATGAAGTATAACAATGAAATAATATAAATTATGTCTGAAAGAAAAACAATTTACCTGTGCCTTGCGCACATGAGCGAGGAAGGTTGGGAACAGAAATATGTGAAAGAGGCGTTCGACACGAACTGGGTGGTGCCCATGGGACCTAACGTTAACGAATTCGAGAAAAGTCTCGAAGAGTTCGTTAACGATGTAAGATGTCAGAAGGAAGATGTAAGATGTGAACCCCTTGACAGGAAGGTGGTGTGCCTGAGTGCGGGAACGGCCGCTGTGCATCTGGCCTTGATAGCCTGTGGTGTGAAGGCGGGGGACGAGGTGCTGGTGCAGAGCTATACGTTCTGTGCAAGTTCGCATCCTATCACTTATCTGGGAGCGAAGCCGGTGTTTGTGGGTTCTGAGGGCGAGACATGGAATATGGATCCTGTGTTGCTGGAAGAGGCCATCAAAGACCGTATCGCCAAGACGGGTAAAAAGCCTGCGGCCATCGTGCCGGTGGCTCTGTATGGTATGCCATATCGGATCGACGAAATTATGGAAATCGCGGATAGATACGGTATCCCTGTGGTAGAGGATGCTGCAGAGGGTATGGGTTCGCGCTTCGACGGAAAGGTGCTGGGTACGTTTGGTAAATATGGTGTGCTCTCCTTCAATGGTAACAAGATGATTACCACCAGCGGTGGTGGCGCTCTGATTTGCCGCAGTGCGGAGGATGCCAACGAGATTATGTGGTATGCTACCCAGGCTCGTGATGCGTATCCTTACTATCAGCATACGGCCATTGGCTATAACTACCGCATGAGTAATGTGTGTGCGGGTATCGGTCGCGGCCAGATGAAGGTGCTGGATGCGCATATCGCCCATCATAAGCACGTGCAGGCTTTGTATGAAGAGCTGCTGAAGGATGTTCCTGGGGTGCATATCCACAAGCAGCCTGCAGACCCTCGCTACGATGCGAATTTCTGGCTATGTGCCGCAACGCTCGACCCGGAGGTGCGGATTGTGGGGCAGGAGAATGCATATAAAGAGGTTATCAAGACTGCCGTGGGTGGCGCTGCCGGTGTGATTCATCAAGTGGATTCGGCCACGACCGACTGCCAGCCCAATGAGAATGTGGAGGCCCTGCGTGTGTTTATGTTGGGCAAGAAGATTGAGGCGCGTCCAACGTGGAAACCCATGCACAAGCAGCCCGTGTATGCCGGTGCTCCTGTGTATACCAACGGCATCGAGGAAGAGCTGTTCAAGGTTGGCTTCTGTCTGCCTGCAGGGCCGTATGTGACGGATGAGGATGTGCGGTATATCGTGGAGAGTATTAGGGAGGCGATAGTTGGGTGATAATCTCTCCGGCAATTTGAGTCTAAACAGTGCAGGCAAAGGCATCGCCAAAGCTGAGAATGAATATGGATCTTAGGAATGGGCCGGAGGATGGCAGTCAGAGGATGTTGAATGCGATTGAGCCGGGATCGCCTATGCCTATTCATCGGCATAAATATACGTCGGAGACGGTGATATGCTTGCGTGGAAGGATTGTGGAGGAGTTCTACGATGAATTGGAGCGGATTTGTACGGATGCCATTGAGATGACGCCTAGCGGCCCCAATTTCCTGGTGAATGTCCCGGCCGGGCAATGGCACACAGTGCGGGCGCTGGAGAGTGGCTCGGTGCTGTTGGAGTGCAAGGATGGAAAGTATGAACCGTTAGGACCTGAAGATATTTTGAGCTTATGACAGTAAAAGGTGTTTTTAAAGGAATCTGGCAATTCTGCCGGTACCTCTTCTGGCCCCAGTGGGGCAGCAAGCGTCGTCGCGCCCAGGAGGAGTATGAGAGGATGTTGGAGGAAGGGAGATTACAGTAGAAAAGGAGAATCATAAAAGTATTATTATATAGTAATGAAGATACTTGTTACCGGAGCAAAGGGTTTTGTAGGGAAGAACCTTTGCGCTCAATTGAAGAACATAAGGGATGGTAAAGCGCGCAACTACGGCGTGTCGGTCTCTGATGTGTATGAGTATGATTTGGACTCCACGCCTGAAGAGTTGGATTCGTGGTGCGCTCAGGCGGACTTCGTGT
>Ga0209408_1000801_pt1 | contig 21992 bp, 26 predicted proteins | sample AD_UKC107_MetaG_FD_184422 | JGI IMG/M metagenome (GOLD analysis project Ga0209408, IMG submission 184422) | Active sludge microbial communities of municipal wastewater-treating anaerobic digesters from Hong Kong - AD_UKC107_MetaG (SPAdes)... | ecosystem: Engineered > Bioreactor > Anaerobic >... | reverse complement strand
TAAAGATACGACTAAAACAATTAGTGAATCGTTTCCCGCATGGAATTATAACACAGAATTAAATTGTGACTTTAATAATAATATAAATGGTGGTAATGTAAATATTACATTATCTCAATTAAGTGGATTGAAAATTAAGCGTAGAGAATATGGTACATTTGAGTGGATGACAATTTATGAAAGAAGTGTATCTAGTATAGCAGATTTATATATTGATATACAAGATTCTTATATTCCTAGTGGAAATAAATTTCAATGGGCGATTGTTCCTATACTAAACGGTGGAATTGAAGGAGATTATATTATTGAAGATTTAGATGTTATTCTTAATGGAACATTTTTATCAAATGGGGATAATATATTTAAATTGTATAATTCTGTTGTATTAGGTCAAGGTGTTCAAAATGTAAGAATAGGTCAATTACAACCTATTGGGCTAGAATATCCTATATTAATTCAAAATGGCAAAGTTAATAATTATTCTAATACTTTGACCGCAAATTTATATGGATATAACTTTGAAGAGACAAGAAGAATTGATAGAAATGATGTTATTAAACAAGCCGATGATTTCTTAAAATTTGTAACAAACGGGAAATCTTTCTGTATCACAGATTGGAATGGAAACATATGGATAGGTAAAACAAATGTTGCCCCGACATTATCATACAATAATAGTTATGGAAATGGTATAATTACAGTAAATCTATCATTTGTTGAACAAGGAAAATATAATAATCAAAGAGATATGAAAAATAATGGACTTTTAAATGTTCAAACAAATTAGAAGGGAGGGATTTAAGATATGCCAACACAAGAACAATATAATGTATCAAAAAGTAGTAAGATTATAACAGCCAAAATATACTTGCTTAATTTTAAATTTCAAAGAGTTGAGGAATTAAGTGGAGTTGTATTAAGTGGCTCTACTTATTCTATTAGTGCTACGAGTGATATAAGAAGAAGTTGTAATATATCTTTAATCCCTACTGATTCTAGTTTTGATATATCAGTAGGAAATAAGATATGGTTAGATAAATATGTTCAAATTTATGTACAAGAGAAAAATGTGAATACAAATGAAATTGCAGAAACAAATTTAGGTATATATATGATAAATAACCCTAGTCGTGTATATAGTGCCGAAAACAACACTATGACAATTCAAGGAATAGATTTGATGGCTAAAATGACAGGATTAAGAAATGGTAATCTTGAGGGCATGGCACATATTATACCGCAAAATTCTAATGTCAGAAATGTAATTATATCTACAATAAATCTTGCTGGATTTACAAAGTATGTAATTGAAGAATGTCCATTTAGTGTGCCTAATGATATTAAAATTGATGTAGGTGGAACTATATATGATATTCTTAAACAATTATTAGATATTGATGCTAGATATGAAATGTATTTTGATGTAGACGGAATATTTCATTATGATTTAATCCCTAATGGTTATAATGAACAAGTAATGGTTGATGATGATATATGGAATAATACATTAATTGAATATTCTATAAATACAGATTTTGAAAATGTAAAAAATATAATTGAAGTATTCGGAAAAACACATGATATTAAGAATTATTCAGATGCCACAATTAGTGAGTCAAATTATTTATTGACTATTGCAAGTGTAACAACTTTATATGATAATATAAAAATTGGATTTACGACTCCTTCAAATGTAATTAGTGAGCAAGCAAATATTAAAATAAATTCATTAGCTTCTTACCCTTTAAAAAATGAAGACGGAACTGTACCAATATTAGAGCCAAGTACATATTATGTAGCAAAATATATGGAAAATGAATCATATTATTTATTTATGGGAGAAGTTACACCTTATGCAATTTCTAAAGACTTAAATACTAATAGTCCGTTTTATGTAAATGGAACATATGGCGAAGCTAGAATAGTATTGAGTGGTGGAGATTATGATAATATTTATATGTCGAGTTTAGCACAAGAAAGAGCAGATTATGAACTATATTTGAGATGTAAAATTCAAGATAGTGTAACATTGACTTGTGTTCCTATTTATTGGCTTGATGTAAATTGGGTTATTGAAATAACTTTACCTAATAAACAAGGAAATGAAACAACCGAACAATACTTAATTAAATCAATCAATACTACTTTGGATATAAATGGAACACAAACTATTTCACTTATGAAATATTATCCATTATATCCTAGCTTATAATAGAAAGGAAACAATATGTTTAATATAATTAGAGGAATACAATCTGTTGTTGATAATACTCCCATTGTAGATGGGCAAATGTTATTTACAACAGATACGGACAAAATTTATATAGATAATGGAACTACTAGAATAATGTATCGAGGAGTTCCGATTGATTCTACTCTTAGCACAACGAGTACAAATGCAGTAGAAAACCAAGCAATTACAAATAATTGTGGAATGGCAAGCAATTTACAAACGACCATTAAAACAAATATTGTTAGTGCGGTTAATGAATTAAACAACAGTTTAACCAATCTACCGACCGCAACATTATCAGCTGGAAATACTTCTGTTACAATTACAAATACAAGAATCACAGCAGATGGATTGATTGATATATATACGGATGTATATGGAGTAAATCCAACTGCTATTGAGGTATCAGATGGCAGTATCACACTTAATTTTGATGAACAGGAATCTGACGTTCAAGTGAAAGTGAGGTGCTTATAATGGCTTTTTATAGATGCGGTGGCGGTGGTGGAAATTGTTATTATCTCCATAAAAGTTGGGAGTTGTCAGATAACACAAAAGTTAATAGTACATTTACGGCAACTTCAAAATGTAATGCATTAATAGACATGCGTTCAAATTATGGTTCTAAAAAAGTATATGTTAATAATATTCTGCATAATAGCGGAAATGTCAGCAATATAAACATAGAGCTTAAACCAGAAGATGTTTTAAAAATTGAAGTTACAATGGATTCTGGGGGTAGAATAGGTCTTGTTTCTTGTACGATTGTATCAAGCAAAAAAATAACAAATAGTTTTTCATAACGATTTGAAAGTTAGACTATGTGAGGCTTCTATTGATAGTAGGCTGATTTATATATCAACAACAGACCGAATCGACAAATTACAGCTAGTTACAGATGACATACCATTTAATGATTTCATAGGTGCTACCTTTTTACAAAATTCATATTGGCAAGGATTAAGTATTTGTGGAATTGAAATAACAGACAATGGAACTATCTATATATATTCAAATAGTTCCTCTGTTACCCATTATGGAATAATAGAAGTGACATTGACTATTTGGGGAAAATAAACTCAAACTAAAAATCTTTGAAGAATAATTGATTAAAGGAGAGAGAAGATGGGAAAAGGAATTAAAGTATCGGTGTAAAAATAGTAATTGATTAAAAGTAAATTTATACATAGAGAGGTGTTTTTATGAGAATAAATATTCATGCTGGACATAATCCAGATGGGAAAATTGCTTGTGGAGCTGTAGGATTCATTAAAGAATCCACAGAAGCAAGAAAAGTAAAGGATTTAGTAATTTCTCAATTAAAATTATTAGGTAATACTGTATATGATTGCACAGTAAATAATGGATGGAATCAATCAAATGTGCTTACTAAAATTGTTTCTAAATGTAATGCTAATAAAGTGGATTTAGATGTGTCTATTCATTTTAATGCTTTAAATAAAAAAGATGATGGAAATGGTAAGACAACAGGCACAGAAGTATTAGTTTTAAATTCATCTTCTAAGGCATTATCTTATGCTAAAAATGTGGCTAGTGAAATATCTAAATTAGGATATAAAAACAGAGGTGTTGTATATCGCACAAATCTATATTTTTTAAAAAAAACAAAATCACCAGCCATGTTAATCGAATGTTGTTTTGTGAATGACAAAGATGATATTGCTATTTACAATGCTCAATCTATGGCTAATGCTATTGTAAAAGGTATTGTAGGTAAAAATATAACTGTAACAATAGATAAAATATATGATAATTTAGACTACTCATTGGTATTTGATTCTAAATATTATTCTAATAGATACAAAGATTTAGGAGAAAATGGTGTTAAAACCGATGCACAATTGTTCAGTCATTTTATCAATAATGGAATGAAAGAACGAAGGCAAGGAATTTCAACATTTAATGTAATCAAATATATTGATAATAATTCTGATTTAAGAAAAGCATTTGGAAATAATTATATACAATATTATAAACATTATATTATGCATGGTCATAATGAGAATAGAATTCATATGTAAAATTTATGGGAGAATACTTAATTGTATTCTCCCATTTTTTTTATAATATTGTTAGCAAGAAAACCAATAAGTCTTTAGCTTATCGGTAGTTCACTTTCCTGTACTTCCGAATCCACCAATTCTATTTTCTTTAGAATTTCCATTATCCGCAATAAGAAAACTAAAGAACGCACCTTGAGCAATTCTATCACCTTGTTTAATTTTTAATGTTTCATTTGATATATTTTTTAAAAACACACCAATATTTCCATCATTATCTTCGTTCTCAAAATAATCTCCATCAATCCATCCTTGAGTATTTGCAAGCATCCACTTACCGCCCATTGAACTTCTTACATTTAGAATTAAACATTCGTTTTCTTTCATATATGCTTTTATATCAGTCCAAATTTTAATAATTTCATTTGGTTTCGCTTCATAATCTTTTGGTGCATAAAAATCATAAGCCATTGCTTTTCTTGTTGATTTACTTGGCATTTTAATAAAATCTTGATTCTTTCTTGTAGAATCTTTTACTAATTCAAATCCTCTAACTTTCATTTTTTAATTCCTTTCTAACATTGTTAAAAAAATCAACTCTACATAAATAACAATCACAACATTCACCTGTTTGTTTATTTGGATAAACACACATATCTTGAGAATCTTTATCTAATTGAACAATAAAATCTTCTATTTCTTTTTCTGTCATTATTCGTTTTCTAAAGTCTCCTTTCTATAGCCATTATATATAGTATAGTTTATTTCTTTTATTCCTAAGTCTTTAATAGCATTATAACACGCTTTACATGGTTTTGACAAAGCTATATTTCCATTTTTATCTTCTCTATAAATAAATAGTCTAACTTTGGAAAAATCTATATTTAACCCCTTTATGTTTAATATACACATCATTTCTGCATGAATCTTTGCTTTTGGCTTAGTTCCATTATTCCATGTTAAGTTTCTATATTTATTATAATGGTCTTGTAATGGGTGTGTTTTATTTGTATTATATCCAATTCCTATTATATGTTTTTTATATACTGCAACACATCCAATATGAACTTGTTTAAAATCAGATAAATAAGAAATATTCTTAGCTTTGTCAAAATAATTCATTAGTTTTCTTCTTTCGTATTTTTATGTTTTTTAGGTTCTGTATTAGATATAATAATAGAACGCTTTTGTTTAATTAAATCAAATAGTTTTTCTGTTTCTTGTAAAATTTGCTTCTTTGTTTCTTTTAACATATTTAGTTCTTCTTCTAATTTAGTTCTTTCGTCAAGAATTGATGTAATAGATAAGAAATCTTTGTTAATACTATTAAAATCTAAAGACCTTGCAATTATTGATTTAATTTCATTTTGAATTTTAATTAAGTCATTATAATCTTTAGATTTCTTTAGTTTGGTTTTTTCAGATTTACCCTTTCTATCTACATAAACTTCGATAGCATTTGTAAATGTTTTAACATACGCAATAGAATCCCACATAAAATATTGTTCAACATGGTCTTCGTTGTCATTCTCATCCTTAATAGTCCTACTTGCAATTTTTTTATGAACTAAAATTTCTTGCCGTTCATCACAGCTAATTCCCCATTCATCGTCAATAATAAAATATGGTACTTGACCTTCCTCAATATCCGTTACAATAATTGGTAAATCTGTCGTTTCCAATAAACTTTTCTTTCCTTTTGCCATTTTATTTCTCCTTTCTTTATTATATAAACATTATAACATAGTTTTTGTTAAAAGTCAAGCACTTTATCACAATTAACAATAAAGTGCTTATATTTAATTGCTATGAATTTGTAGAGTATTATTTAACTTGCATATTTAAGTTTTCTTTTAATTCAGCACCACTTACTTCTTTACCACTTGATAACAACTTTTTAATATCGGCTTTCTTAACATCATCTTCTGTTAATTTTCTGTCTTTTATGTACTCTTGTGGAATCTGTGATAAATCCTTAATATCAACTGTATTACTCTTACGATATGATAGTTTAACTCTAGGTGTCTCAAATTTGTATTTATTAAGAGATTGAGTATCGACCACACCATTCTCATCTGTATATTGGTGTGTAATATAATTATCAATACGATTCTTTAATCTTTCTGCAAGATTCTCTTTAACCTTTCTACGTTCCATAAGTTTCTTTTGTTCAATCTTAAATTGTTCAACATCTGATAGGATGTTTTTATAGAACACCATTGTATTCTCAATCTTATCACTAAGAGCCATTTGAACACTATCTAGTTGTTGATTAAATTCTTCTTCCGAGATACATTCACCAGTTTCAGCATCTACAAACATTTGATTTTCTAATAATTCCATCATTTCTTGGAACTTTGCATCAATATCATATAATTGTGCCATTTTAATTTTCTCTCCTTTTTAATTTTATTTATTCTATAAAACTTATATAGCTTATTATAACATAATATAGTAAAGTTGTCAATAGGTTATGCTAAAGTTGCTATATAAGTTTTGTAGAGTGTTGTGGACTATTCTATTGTAATAATCTTATCTTGTTTTAATGATTCTTTAACATCTATGATGCGTTGATTGGATGACCCCCGAAGTTTTAGATTTAAGTCTCGTTTATCTAATTGAAACTCTCCGTCAATAAGATAGTCAACATAATTAAATATTCCTTCATAGTTTTCACTTAAAAAATCACTTTCATCAAATGTATACCCACTCCATACATAAATATCTTTATTATTTGTTGCTCTTTTTATTTTCTTTAATAAAACTGACAGTAAATGGTTATCTTGGTCAAATGGTTCTCCGCCCAAAATTGAAATAAAATCAATGTGTGGCATTTTACATAACTCAATAAACTCATTTTCTACTTCTTTAGTCCATTCTTTTCCGTTGTTAAAATCCCACGTTTCTGGATTAAAACAACCTTTACAATGATGAGTACAACCTTGAACAAACAAAGAAACTCCTATTCCTATTCCATTAGTTATATCCATTTCTCTAATACTAGCATATCTCATATTAAACCTCCTTAATGTGATTATCTAAGTGAACATATCTTTCAGCGATTTCTTCTGTTCTACCTTGATTCCAAAAGTTTGTTCCAATATAGCCACAAGTTCTTCTAGTTACATTCATAGAGGATTCGTCACGATTTCCACAATTAGGACACTCCCAAACTAATTTGTCATTTTCTTCAATAATTTTTATTTCATTATGAGAACCACACTTCTGACAATAATCTGATTTAGTATTAAGTTCAGCATACATAATATGTTCATAAATGAATTTCATTACTGTTAAAATTGCTTGTGGATTATCCTGTAAGTTGCTAGTTTCAATGTAAGATATAGCACCGCCTAATGACAATTCTTGAAATTCTGATTCAATTGATAATTTTGTGAATGGGTCAATTTCTTCAAAAACTGGAATATGATAACTGTTTGTAATATAATCTCTATCGTGTCCATCAATACTAACAAATACATCGTCACCAAATCTTTTCTTTAAACATTTAGCAAATTTATAAGTTGTGGATTCAATAGGCGAACCATACAAACTATATCCAATATTTTCTTGTTCTTTCCATTCGTCACATTTTTTATTTAAGAAATTCATAACCTCTATTCCTAAATCATGACCATTTTTAGAAGATTGAGATTCATTAGTCATATATTTAACACATTCATATAATCCAGCATAACCTAATGAGATGCTTGAATATCCATCAAATAATAATTTATCAATTGGTTCATGTTCTTTTAATCTTGCTAATGCTCCATCTTGCCACAGAATAGGTGCAACGTCAGAAGAAGTTTGTTTTAATCTATTATGTCTACATTGTAATGCTTTATGGCATAATTCTGTTCTATCGTCTAATAATTTCCAAAATCTATCTAAATCTTTTTCCGAAGATAAAGCAACATCTACTAGATTAATTGTTACAACTCCTTGATTAAATCTACCATAGAATTTATAATTGCTATTTTCATCTTTATAAGTATTTAAGAACGAGCGACAACCCATATTTGGGAAACAATTCCCCTCTTTTAGCTTTTTCATTTTCTTTTCAGAAATATAATCGGGAACTAAACATTTTGCAGTACATTTTGCCGATAATTCTGTTAAATACCAATATTTACTATCTTCTATAATATTATCTTCCTCTAATACATATAGTAATTTAGGAAAGGCTTGTGGCACATATACCCCTACTTTATTCTTCATACCTACCATACGTTGTCTAAGGAACTCTTCAATAATCATAGCAAGTTCTTCTTTATATTCTTCTGTTTCATTTAGATACATAAATACAGATAAGAATGGACTTTGACCATTGGTTGTGGACATTGAGTTAATTTGATAATTAAAGGTTTGAACACCGTCTTCTATCTCTTTTTTAGTATCTTCTTTTGCATATAGAATACAGTCTTCATTTGATAAATTTCTCTTTTGATACTTTTTAAGATAATAATTATAACTATCTCTGACAAATGGTGCAAGATGTGTTAATGTAATTGTAGCCCCACCATATTGGCTACTTGCTACTGCTGTAATAATTTGTGTTGCTACTGTGCAAGCCGTAATAAATCTATGTGGCTTATCAATATGTACCTCGTTAATGTTTGTTCCATTTTGTAACATATCTTCAAGATTTATTAAGTCACAGTTGTGTAATGCTTTTTGACCGAAATAATCTTTATCATGGAAATGAATAATTCCTTCGTTGTCCGCTTGAATAATACTTGGTGGTAATAAATATCTATCTGTAATATCCTTACTTGTAATACCAGCCATATAATCTCTTTGAGTCGTAACTAATGTTGCATTTTTATTAGAATTTTCTTTTTTCCAATATTCGTTATCTCCATTTAATAATGTCATTAAGTCATTATCTGTACTATTAGAAACTTCTCTTTGAAATTCTCTAACACTTCTGTACCCCTCGTATGCTTTTGCGGTTAATCTTTGTTTATGCTGAATTAACTTATCAAATACTATATCTTCGATTTCATAAACATTAACTTCTTCAACATTTTTTTCTATTAATTCTCGTTCAATTTCATTTGAGATTTTTTGAGCAATATTTAATTTTAATCCATTTCCGCAAGACATTGACTTTACAATAGCAATATAAATTTTTTCTTTGTCAAAAATATCTATTGAACAATCTCTTTTAACTACGTTCATTTATTTGTTCTCCTTGTCTTTTAACACTAATTCAATATATGTAGGTGTATCAAATTCTCTAACTTCAATCACTTCTCTGTCTAATAATTTACTAGAAATTAAATCAAATTCTTCTTCAATCACCTCGATAAAATCAATGTCATCAAACTCTAGCCCTACACTTAATACATTAATTCTAAAATCTTTTTCGTTTAATTTTTCTCTTACTGTCATAATTTTTTGTTTATTCTTCTCCTTTCTCTCTATAAAATTTGTGTAATCCATCGTCGAATACAAACTCTAAATTATCTTCGTGCCACGTGCTATTTCCACTATGAAAGTATGTGCAACCATTTGTTGTATCTTCAATCATAAATGAATATTCGATTGCAAGAATTGTATCTTCTGAAACCTCTACAGTTCTATATAAGCCATTTCCAACACTTGAATATTGATATACACCATTTCTTTTTTGAAACAACAAATCTTTCCAATCATTAGGAAACGTTTCACTAAAGTAACGATTAATAATTGAACTTGCTACATTGCATTTTTGGTCAAAATTTCCAATTCCAATTTCAGCTTCAACGACACGACATAATAAATCAAATTCTTCATCTGTTGTATAATCATAAATTGTTTCTGGAAATCCAAAATAGTCCGAATATGTTGTAATAATATTTTTATATTGAATTAGATATTCTTCTTTATCATATTCTTTTAATGGTTCAATTAATTCTTGCTCACGAATGACTTGTTTTGAAATATTTTCAATAGTTAATTCTTGATATTCTGAATACTCTGTAATTAGTTGTGAGAGATTTGTAGACATTTTATCATTGTCTTCTTGCAACTTTACCATAGATGAATTTAATGCCTTATTTTCTTTATATAGATTAGAATATCCGTATAATAAACAACCAATAACACCCCCAATCATAATTGATACAATAATATTTTTCTTCATATTTCATCTCCTTTGTTTTTGATAAGTACATTATAACATAATTACTGTGGATTGTCAAGTAATAATTCCTTTAACCATGTTTTCCTTAAATCATTATCGTTAATTCTTAACGCTTCGTCAAAAGTATCAATATCTCCGATTTCAACGTGGGTAGATTTATTTCTTGTTGCCCCTACATATAGTAAACTTCTAGTCAACATTCTTTTATGTTTGTCGCTAATAATTTCAATACTATGTTCTACTGTCGAACCCTGTGATTTGTGAATTGTTACGAAATATGATAATAGTAAATTATATATTTTCTTCTTACTAAAATAAATAATTTCTTCATCAAATTGAATTAATATCCCATTCTCTACAATTTGTCTAATAACTCCACATTGACCATTCATAATCATTGTATCAGCAACGTCTTCTTCCGATAGAATAGAATCTTCTTTCATTTGATTATATGCTTCTTGGCTCACTGCATTATAATCATTTTTAGTGTTTATTACACAATCTCCAACTCTAAATATAATTTCATTATCATCAATTTTTCTAGTCATCACCTTTTCATTTGGTTTAGGTGGATTAACTTCTGCTTGGATTGCAGAGTTTAATTTATATGTTCCATAATCCCCTTTATTCATTGGAGTAAGTCCTAATATATCTAGTGACTTAATTCCTTTACCTATTAACTTCATATATTCAGAAATTGCAACACCAAATATATCTTCGGTATCAATGAATTTATAATTCTTTCCAACTGTATATACATTGTTTTCACACTTAACCATATCTTTATCTTCTAAGAATGATTTGCCTTGCCGAATATTTGTAGCAACAAACAATGAACCATCTGATTTATATCTAAAGATTTCAGAAAGAGTTGTGGTGGGAACAACTTTTGACTCTATCAAGTCTGTAAATACTTTTCCTACACCAATACTACTAGCTTGAGCAAAATCTCCTACTAACACGACATGAGTTTTAGGATTTTCCATTGCATTAATAAGCATACACATAACATCAATTGAAACCATACTCATTTCATCGCACACAACACAATCTGAATCAATAGTTCCACTATAACATCTTCTATGAATTGTGCTAGATTTTCTACCAGTGCTTTCACTTAATACCCTACTTGCTTTCCCAGTGCTACTTAATAACGTATAATCTTTACCATTATCCTCCAATAAAGAAATAATACCCTTAACACTCGTTGTTTTACCGCTTCCACTAAAACCAGCAAGAATACTAATCTTATATTCACATAAATTCTTTAATGCTAATCCTTGTGTTTCTGTCATTTGAAAATCATTTACTTTTGTATATTTTTTCCAATCAATATTCCAAGCATCTTCTTTACTTGTATATAACTTTTCTTTAATAAAACTAGCAATTAAACATTCACCATTATAAGTTGACATTTTAGCCAATTCATTTGTATCCTCTTTATAATAAATTAAATCACTTTCTTGTGCCACAACTTTTAATAATGGTAATAATTGTGGACTATTATAATCTTCGCTTGCAACAGTAAATAAAGTTTGTGCGTTTATTTTGCTTGAACCATCTTGTTCGTTCCTGTCTAATACATCAAGAATCATAAATTCACAACGCTCATGAGAATCAGACAATTCCTCTCTAATATCCATTAACAATCTATCAGTCTTATAAAATGACCTACCTAAACAATTTATAAGAGTTCTATAAGGTCTTTCGTCAAACTCCTTCATAATTGTAGTGTCGTCGTGGAAAGAATCAAATAAAGCCTTACAATCGGTTATATCAATATCATATTGTTTATACTCTTGTAAAATGTGTAAATATTTATATTTATCTGTAAGTATTCTACAATAAGCATTATGATAAGCACTTCCAACACCTTTAATTGGTTTAGTATCAATACTGTCTTTCCCCTCTGTTAATACTTTTTTAATATAATCGGGATATACAGATAGAATATTATCGGCAATTCTTTCGCTTGAAGTGCAATCCAACAGAATTTCTTTTGATTGTTCTAGTGTAAGAGTATCAAAGTCTAATGCAGTCAATGAGGGTATAGAAATTATCTTATAAGTCGAACCCCACTTAGGATTGTTTGAAATTTCTTCTAATTCCATAGTATATTCTTTATTAACACTAAGATATACTAAATTCCCCTTAATTGAGCAAGTGAAATATTCTGATAATTTCATTTGTGGATTTTGCTCTCCGATAGGACTAATTGAGAAAATCCTATAATCGCCGTTTGCATAATTCTGTTTTAATATTTTTACTTTCTGTATAAAACTCATTTACTTATTCTCCACCTTTCTCATATTTGCTATAATCTAATGTATTGTGTAAATCAACCTTTTCATTCAAGTATGAGGTTACTATCAATCCATATCTAAATACAATACTAATATCTCTTTTATCATCATACTTTGTTCTAATAACACATTTTGTAACCTTACCATTATCTACTTCAACCTCGAATGGCATAACAAACATATTCTTTTTTAGTTCTTTTACAATAAGATATAATTTGCAAATATCTACGTCATGTTTATCATCAACATTATCTAAATGCTCATTCATATGTCTGCTTAATTTTAGTTCACTATTAACTAAATTTTTAGCACCTTCGTTAAACCAATCTTCCCAATAAACTTCTCTATGATATAACTTACTCATTTCATTCTCCTTTCAAAATTAAAACTACCTAACTGATATAAGCAATTATATCATATTAGGTAGCTTTTGTCAAGTGTTTATTTAATATTCTTCCCTTTGCAAATATAGAGCATATCTCTTTCTGTATTATCAGTCTTCATAATCTTCATCCTCTTTTCTAAATTCTTTTAGTCCTAAAATATCATTTAATAATTTATTTTTTGCTTCCCAACTATTCTTGCTATTTTCCATTAATTCTCTGTATTCTTCGTTGGATAGTAAACACATACATTCAATTTGTTTAGTACGACCTTCATCACAATTATAATAAGGAATACTAGACACTCTTATTTTTTCTCTGTCTAAAATTCTATTATCTAGTTTTAATTTAACAAGACATTTATTTAATTTGTATCTTTCATTGTCTAATGAATCCATATAACTTATTGGAATAGGAATTGATAAAAACTCACCATTCAAGTCTAATAGTTTATGAGAACCCCAATTAAATAAAAATAATTTTCCTTTATTTAAGTCAGATTCTTTATTAATGTCATTTATTGCATCGGCTATATGAATATTTCCATTCATTAACATATTATAATTTTCATCTGTTATAACAACACAAGTAGATTCTTCTTGGTATGCTTTTGGTGTGAAAACATTTAATTTTATACTTTCAAAATCTTTTACCGATTCAATATTTTCTAATGATGTAACTCCAAAGGTACAAATTTCTTTTGTTGGTTCTCCGTCTCTAACCATTTCTATTTTATCTAAAAATTTAACCAAGTTAGTATTCTCAATTTCTTCAACCTCGATTGTTCTTTTCGTTCTAACTGTTTTTTCTTTTTCAAAAATTCTATTCATAATATCTCCCCTTTTCCTTTCTTCTTTTATTAACGACCTTAAATCCTTTTCTTGCTTGATATTTGTTACAATGTTGACATATTCCTTTTTGCTCGGCTTCAAAACCTTTTGAACATTGACCACGACATATATAATGAATACAAGGTGCAAGTCTATCTTTCATAATAAAAATTCCTCCTATTCGATTTGATATATGTATTATACCATAGAATAGGGGGAATGTCAAGGGTTTTTTATTTAATTTATTTTAAATCTTCTTTTGGAATAAATGATAATATATGTGCAATAACGTCTACTGTCCAACCATTTCCTATTGCTTCATATCTATCTTTGTCTTTTTCTCCTATAGTATAATTATCAGGAAGGGTCTGCATTCTTTCCGCCTCTAGAGGAGTTAATCTCCTTACATTTGTTCTACCAAATGGGGTGTATTCCGTTGAAACATAATTATCTGTATCCGCTCGATGAATTCTCCAACACGAAGCCGTAATCGGTCTTCCTATTTCTAAATTTATTTCCATTTTCCCACTTTGCCAACCACCGCTTGCTGGTCTCATAATGCAATTTAATGTTCCTTGTTTTAGATAATATTTATCATTCACCGAATTTTCTAATAGGTCTTGCATTTTTACATTCGTATATCTACCATGTTCCACCAAATCAAATGGAATATTTGTCCAGTAATATCTCCTTCTATTTTGTGCCGAGAACTGAGATGAATTAATTTTTACTGGTTGAACTCCAAGTTGTTCTGTAATAATATCTCTATCTACGTTTCTCATGCTTGCAACATTTTCAAATAAGAAATATTTTGGCTTAAGAGTCAAAAAAGCCCTTACATATTCCCAAAACAACCTAGATTTTCCTTCTCCATTAACTCCATATTCTCCATCTTTTAACCATACATTAGAACTACTAAGACTCTGGCATGGACTTCCTCCAATCAACAAATCAATATGTCCAATATTTTTAAAAGATAATTCTTCCACATTCCCTAAATGAACTGTATTTGGGAAATTATTTTTTGTTATTCTTATTGCACTTTCATTTATTTCGCTTGCATAATAATTATCAACCTCAATTCCAGCTCTTTCTAGTGCTACTTGACCACAACTAATTCCGTCAAATAAACTCAATACATTCATTCTTCATTATCTCCTTTAATTTTAATTTTATCATCTTTAATTTCAAACTTATTTTTATTCGTAAATAGTGCCATAAGAACCAATCCAAAAAGTCTATCACTATTTAATTTATTTATTTCTTTCTCACTTAACTAACTATCGTCACCACTCAAAAATTCTTAGCCTCCTTTTCTTTAATATACTAACATTATACCACTTAACATTAAATTTGTCAAGTGGTATTTTAGCATATTGGCAAATATTTAATTTAGTGCCGATATGCTAATTTTTAATACTATACAAATGTAAAACCATCAAATATTATACTTATCAAAAAGATGTTTTTGAGGAGCAAATTCTCCGAAGTATTTCTTTTCTGCTTTTAATCGAGCTATGATTGCTTGTTCTTTATCTTTATATCTTCCTAAAAATTTTCTTTTATTGTCAAGAGTTAAATATGAGTGCCATTTATTTTTTGAATTATCCCAACTAATACCAGATATTCCACTTGTATTGTCTATCCTTTTAGATACATTCATCATATTTTTACTATGTTTACAAATTCTTAAATTTTCTTTTCTATTATCTGATGAATTTCGATTAATATGGTCTACTTCTAACTCGTTGTTGCAATCGACTCCCATAACTAAACGGTGTAATTTTATATTTCTTCTACTAAAATCAATTGTGGTTGCTGTAACTATATTTCTATTTCCCACGCACCAACAATAATCTTTAATTTTGTCATAATCTTCCAAATCAAAATAAAATTCTTTATTACTGTTATTACTATACCCTACTCCATATTCTCCATTTAAATTATATTTATTTGTTTTATGACAAGTTTCAAAAATTCTTTGATTTCTATAACACCCACAAGACTTTGTTTCTTCGTTTTTAAGTTTGTCTTTTCTTACTATTTTAATATTTCCACAATCGCATAAACATTTACAGTATGTAATTTTTAATTTTACAAATTCTTCTAATACAATCAGTCTATTAAATTTTATTCCTATACAATCTCCAATCATTGTTTTCCCCTTTCTAAAATTTTTTGGCATAAATCTTTATAATAGTTTCAGTATCATCCGAATTTTCCCAAATATTTTTCCCACTTTCGTCTTGACCAATCAATTTCTTTTTTTTGTTGGTACGAAACGCCACGTTAAGTATATCTCCTTGTTCACATGGATAAGAATTAAAATATGATTTCTCACACTTATATTGTTGAGATTGACCATTGGAAATTTGATATAAGGTAATAAATGGTGTTCCATATTGGTTTATCTCTATTGATTCTACTCCATATAATTCTGAACTTGAATCAATAATATGAGTATACCCTAAAAACTTAATTTCATTAGATAATACAACCTCTTTTGTTGTTTGTGGGATAACAGAACTTTTGTATAATTCATTTATTAGTTGCAAATTATCTATCTCTTTAAACAACTTCTCTGTTTCTTTTTTACAACATTTTCTAACAATATCCACATCGTTTTCTGATAATTTATCTTTTTTTATTTGACTACATTTTCTATATAAATTATATAATTCAGTTATGTATAAAAGACTGTTAATATCGCCGAACTCTACAAAATAATTTATCCTAATCAATATATCTAATTGTTTAGAATTTAAAGAAGTTTCTTTAATTTTGTCTAATAGTTCTATAAAATTATTAAATTTACTTTTAGATAAATCATATAATTCATTTGCTACGTTACCATTCATAAACTTAATAGAGCCTACACCTTTGTATATACAATTAGAATATTTATCACAAAAATAATTATCTTTAGATTTACCATATCTAGGATTCTTTATTTCTATTCCATTTTTCTTTGCATATCTTATTAAAGCCTTTGTCTTTTCTTCTTTGTCTTGATTTATATTTAATGCAATGGTAAGGAACTCTAATGGGTAATAATATCTAAGCCAACCTTCAACATATGCTTCATAAGAATATGGCTGACTGTGATTTAACGAGAATAAATATCTGCTTGCGTCTTCTATCACTTGCAAGAAATTTACAATGGTCACTTCTGCTTCTTCTTTTGACATATTATATTTATTTTTCATTGTAGTTATAAACCCGTCTATATTATGAGTGCTATCTTTGGTTAAATAACCACCGTCTTTAATAATAGGAATACATTCTTCTGTTCCATACTTTTTAGCAAAACAATTATGAGTAACTAATCCTTCTGCTATATAGTTATGATTTTCTTCTATTTCCATATCATATACATTTCCTTTGCCGATTTCTTTAATTGATTTTATTTTCAAAGGAATAACATTTGAATTTAATAACTTGTAAGTATTAGGACAGTAAATGTTTTGCACTAATCTTCTAGCCTTTATATCTGTTATTGTACTGTTTAAATTAAAACCACCATCTATTCCTATACTTCTTAGTGAGAAATTATTATATGAAGAACATTCAAATATCTCTCTAACGCAATCATTTGGTAGCATATAATTATATGAATTTCCAGTAAGATTATCCTCGTTTTTAATATTTATTATTTCTTCAAACTCTTTTTTCTTTTTTCCTACAATAAATGGTAAAACAACATCTCTAAATTTATTAACTCCATCTATCGTGTTTATCCTTACCTTATAACAATAGTAATTATATCCTTTTACATAACTTTTATGTACATACGAATAAATATTGCATTTACCCAATATAAATTGAATATCATATGCTAACTCTTGACTTATAGTATAATATTCAATTGCTTTAGATTGCTTTACATATCCTCCATCGGTAGAAAATAAACCACCTAATAAAGAATATAATTTATCTCCACATGGATATTTCATTAAATTAGATGGCAAGTGTTTGCTTGCTGAATATCCAATTATCTCATTTGATTTCAACATATTCCACACAGAGTCCTTATAATTCTTGGATATTATATATATACTATAAACACAATCAACGTTAACTCCTTTTACTTCATAATCTTTAAATTCACAAACATTTTTATTTCTAAGTCTCTTATTAACACATTCTTTAAATTTATTTACTAATTCAATATCGCTATTTGTAAAATGTAAATCTGTTTTATTTCCTACACTTCCATCTCCGAGCAACATTCCTATCAAAAACATATCTGTACAAGTAAGTCTTTTGTTTGGAGTTAAATTATCGTTTTCACCGATATTATTTTTTGGAGTCATTAAATAATCATCTGTTGTTAATTCCTCTGCTTGTTTCCATCCGTTTTGTGTTAGTAATTTATGTTTAGGGGTAACTTTTATTAGATGATTGTGTTGTGTCTCAATTTCTAGTAATTCTTTTGTTCCATTATTGTATATTTTTTTTACATTATTATATTGAATACCACCATATCTATTTAATGTTAATACCTTATCATTTATTGCGATGTCTTTTATTTTTTTTCTCTTTCCATCAGACATTGTTATCATAGTATTCTCGTCAACACATCGTCTGACAACATCTGCTTCACCCATAGTAAATCCACAATAACTATGCAAGAACTCAATTATTTGACATTGAAATACTAAATATCCAAAAGTTGGCTTTAAAAAATCATCAATAGCATTAGAGCCACTTGTTCTTACTATTCCATTTGCTAAATCTTCTCTATACGAAGCACCAGCTGGTCTAATCGCACTATTTCCAATTGATAACAATGTCATTCTATCTACATTTTCGTCAATGGCTTTAAATTTTCTTATATTATCATCTGATAATAGTTTCTTGATATAATTATCACCAGTATCGCCTTCCCATTGAAATATTTGCGTTGTATCATCACGCATAGAGTTCCATACATCAACGTCTGTTATATCTATATTATCTGGTGTTATCATGTCAATATTAGCCAATTTACACACATCGGCAATAAGTTCTATTGTATCAAGTTTTAATAAATCTAATTTAACATAATTCAAACTATCAATTTCTTTCATATTTATTTGACTAATTGTAACCGTGTCTGTTGATGTAGTAAACAATCCTAACCTATCATTTATACTATGAGGTGAAACAATAAGACCACAAGGATGATTGCCTACCGAAACAACGCAACCATTAACCATATCGACATACTTGAATAATTGTGGGTATCGCTCACGCATTGTTTCTTCGCCTAATTCAACTTTATCACAAATTTCTCCTACCTCTCCTAATGGGATATTTAATGCTCTACCAACATCTCTAATTGCACCTTTTAGTGCAATAGTATTGAATGTAACAATATCACTACAATATAATCCATGCTTATCAAATATGTATTTCTTTACTTCGTCAATTCTGCTTGGTGGGAAATCTGTATCAATATCACTTAATGAAACACGTTCCACGTTCATAAACCTATCAAAATTAAGTTTATGTTTAATACTATCCATTTCTGTTATATATAATAAATATGCTATCACAGAACCATTACAAGAACCTCTTCCATATCCAATTTGTATATCTTGTTCTTTGCACCAACTACAAATATCTTCCATCAACAACATGAAATCTATTGCTTGATTATGCTCATATGCTTTTAGTTCGTAATTTATCCTATCAATATATTCTTGATAATTGGGATATTTGTCAACTCCTCTACTTTTAATTCCTTGCCGTATCTTCTCTTTAAATATAGTTTCAGAATCATTTCCCCACAAGTGAGGATATTTATAAGAGTAATCTAATTCAAAAGGCTCAATCATATCCGCTATTTTATTAGTGTTTTCTATTGCTTCTAAATAAGAGTCAATTGGAATTGCGTTTTGTTTCTTACAAGCGTCTACTAATTCGTCATACGTCTTAAAAGTTAAATCAAATTCATCTTCCCCTTCAAAATGAATATTTTTTGCCTTTTGCAAAATACTTCTTGCTTCAACGTGTTCTTTATTTAGTGCGTGAGTATCAGTACACATTACGCAATTTATTCCATATTGTTTACTTATATTATATAATAATTTATTATAATCTGCTTGGTCTTTACTTTGATGATGTTGTAACTCAAAAAAACATCTGTGTTTATTCTTCAATATAAACCTAAAAAAGTCATTTTTTAAGTCTACATCACCTTTAGATAATATTCCACCTAAACAAGCAGTTGTTATAATAATATTATCACTTGTAGATTTTAAATCATCATATGAAATTCTAGGAACATAATAGTAACTATTATCTTCTCTGTTAAACGCTTTACTAGAAAGTTTATTCAGCTCAAGAACTCCTTGATAATTTCTTGCTATTAGTAAACAGTGAAAATTGTCTCTTGTTTTTTCATCTAATGATTTTGTAATATAAAATTCTTCTGCGTGGATATATTTTATATTATTTGACTCCATATATGTTTTTTTATGAATCCACTCGAATACACTACCATGTTCACTAATTGCCATTGCTTTCATTCCACATTCTTTTGCTTTATTAATATATTGTTTATATGTGGTAACTGAATCTATATTAGTTACACCATTTGAAAGCATTGTATGACAGTGGAGAATTGTATAATTTTCCATATCTTTATCTCTCCTTATTCTTTTTAAAATAATTTACTTCCATTCCTTTTAATATTTGTTTTCTAACTTTAGCAAAATTCTCCATATCGTCTCTTGCAAATATCTTCATAATTTCCAATGCCAAAAGTGTTTCGGTTTCTTTTGTTGATTTCATAATTTCATTTAATTTGTTTTCATTCTGATATAAAATATCATATTCCGTATATTTCATCTACAAACTCCCTTCAATCTCATTTACTAATCTCTTACATAACACCCCATACATAAGTTGTCTTGCCATATCATTCTCACATTCGCTACATCCAATAAATGTATCAAACATAACTTCAATTATGCTCATTAAATCGTCAATTAATTCTTCTTCATCAACTTCAATTTCTTCTGCCCACACTTCCCCATCTTCTACATTTAATCCATTAATCATAATATATACCTCTCTTCATAATCTTTATTTAAACCAATTCTAACACTGTTGTCTGCATTTTTTATATATAAATAATTTCCTTTTCTTTCAGCTTCATAACCTTTACCCTTCATAAATGTAAATACACCACTCATATATTTATCTTCCTCATAAACCTGCACATCATAATGTTCTTTAAATATTACAATCATCTTCAACACCTCCACACATTAGTTCACATAATTTACGTTGCTCATAATAATCATTGATTGCGTCAACGTGAACCTTTAATTCCTTTAAATTTATACCACTCATTGTTAATTGATATTGCATAAGTAATTCTTCATACATTTCTTTATATTTGTTTTTCATATGTTGCCCCTAATATTTCTTTATAATATTCTTTATCTCCATCTTTGGAAGTTGATTTGCTAACTGTCTTTAAATAAATATCCCCATATAAATAAGGCTTAAAATAATCTAATTTCTTTTTTGTTTTATCGTCTAAATTATGATAGCATTTTTCAAAATATTTATTACAATTTTTTCTTTTGTGTTCTTTGTTTGTTCTACTTATATCTGTTTTATATTCTACACCATACCACCTTTTAAATAACACATATTTAATAAATTCCGAGCCTTGATAAATAGCTCTAGGGATTTCTTTTCTAGCCCCACAATCATATATAATACATTCGTTTCCTATAGCTAGGTTCATAAGAAAATCATAATCCAATTCTTGAATAATTCTATCCCAGTTTTTTTGCTCACACATTGTAGATTGAATACGAATAAAAGAGTAATTGTTGTTTAATGTTGGTATATATTCAATACCATTTGTTAAATTAAGATAATTCTTAGTCATAGTATATATATCCTTTCTAATTTAATATTATTATAACATAAAAGAGTGATTTTGTCAACCACTCTTTTTGTAAATTATTCAATTGGAATTTCTACTTCATAATAATTTTTACAAACTGTAATAGAATACTCATTATCACCATCAAATTTTTGAACGAAAACTTTTGAATCTCCAGTTCCAGTATGCCATAAATCTTCATTA
>Ga0209408_1000799_pt1 | contig 21997 bp, 7 predicted proteins | sample AD_UKC107_MetaG_FD_184422 | JGI IMG/M metagenome (GOLD analysis project Ga0209408, IMG submission 184422) | Active sludge microbial communities of municipal wastewater-treating anaerobic digesters from Hong Kong - AD_UKC107_MetaG (SPAdes)... | ecosystem: Engineered > Bioreactor > Anaerobic >... | reverse complement strand
ATAACACAGAAAAATCTTTATTTTCCCACATAAATGAGTCAATCTCTGAAGCACTGGTTCCATATACATTTCCACCACTGCCCCAAGAATTGGTGTGAATTCTGGCACCAGAACTATAAGCATCTCCAAAAAGATTTTCAAAAGGAGGAGGAGCTACAGCCTCTAAACTTCCTGTAGTAGCAATGTTTTGCACAACAATTTCGGCTCCCGGTGCCATTCCTTTGTGGTTTCCACCTGGAGAAGAATCACCATCACCCAGTACAGATCCTGCAACGTGTGTGCCGTGTGTATTCGCTCCTAAAGGAGAAATAAAACAGCTCCAATCAGCGGTTGCTGGGTCACCACCAACATTGTAGCTATAGTGGCCTACCACTTTATCACCATCTGCACCGAAATTTGGATGCATTGAACTATCGATTTCACCAGTAGATAAACCCGTATCTGCGACAGCTACAACCTGATGGTCGCCAATATTGCCTTCGGGTAAATTGATGTTGTTTGCGGAATCACGAACCTTAATGACCTGAGCAGCATATTGATTATTGACTGTGTTCTCAACCATTTCTTCAATGTAGAAAACGGAAGAATCTGTATAAAGAAGATTTAATTTTGAAAGAGGAAAGTGAAATACGTGCAAATGCCCCCTTCCAAAACTCACATAATAGTGATATTCTCCTTCTTTGACATTCGACATATCAAGAAAACGGTTAATATTAAAAGTTTCTGTTGTAGTAGCCACAATACTTGCAGCTTCTAAAGCATGATTTTGAAGGTCTTGGGAAACTTTCAAAAAACCAGGAACTTGACCCATCGTCCTGACAAAAGGAAGAGATTTAATGCTGGGTATTTTTTCTCGGGTAGTTCTCACTAAATAGGACGAGTAATGCAATGGAGAAATGATTTCAATTCCTTGCGACCGAACTGCCAGAGTCCATTCTGGTTTTACAGGTCCTGTAAATTGAAGCAGAAACAATCCTTCATTAGACATTGTACTGAGGTGTTTTTTTACTTCAGATGGATATATCATATTCTTAGCTCCATCAGAGGTAAACACAAAACCACCGTAAAATATCTTATCGATATCAGGGGTTTCCGTATACTGAATATTTCTGACTTTCAGGATTTCTTCTTCTGTAGGAGTTACATTGAAGAGAGAAAATGATTCGTACATTTCTAGAACATCAAAGCCGCCTCTTTTAAAATCCTCTGCGACTGCTCTTTCAACATACACAATGACTTTCTTCCCTTCACCCGCATAACTGCTGTTCGGATGAACGGAGAAAAAAACAGAACCCACAAATAAAACAATAGCAAGCATAACATGCAACAATTTACCTTTAAACATGCTTATACTCTCCCTTCTCAAGAGATAAAAGCCCTACTTAAATCAAATTAACACTTTTGAATAATAGTAAGATAACTCGTATTAAAGTCAAGAAAAAGGGACAATTGAATGTTGTGTTTTACCTAAAACTTTTGTATATATATACTATACAAAAAGTTGAAAAAGATTGGTTTCGTTTCACTGGTGTAACCTTTTATTGCAATACTTCGTTTATTGATAAGCGAAGGGAGGTGATTATATGTGGCTGAAACAAAGTTCAATCATCCTGATTTGTGCCTTGTTTTTCATCCCTTTTCATGTATTCCAATCAAACTATACATTTGGTTCTGAAAATCAAAATCAATATATCCTTCGTGTTCGCGTTAAAGAGTCTTCACAAAGAATTTTACTCCAATCCACAGATTCTCTATATCTATATCATCCTCATGAAGAATCGTTGTTTTCTCTTGGCAAACCCTCCTCACCTTACATAGCTTCAACTTGTTTAGCTGCTTCAGATATCTACTATGTACAAATTCCCCTCCAAAATAATTCCATTCAAAACATCGAGGAGATTCGAAAAACATATTTCTCTTCTTCCAATCTATCTTTTTATGTTCCCCTTGATGAAACTAATTTTTGTGTACGAGTTGGGCCATTCTATGCAGAGAGAGAAGCTACTTTTCTCCATCATGCTATTTCTTCTACGTTCACAGAATCTACCATAGTGTCGATCCCAAAAAATACTTCTATTTGTTTACTTGATTTAAACAGCGGAATCTATATTCAAAACAAAATTCACAATCCGATATCTTCCACCACACCTTTGTTTCGATTCCGTCCAGACACAAGACAAGATTCTATCCATCTTGGAAACTATTCCTATTATGGAGAAATTTGGATTCATTCAGATGGTTCTGGATCTCTTTGTGCAATAAACCACGTAGACATGGAAACATATTTAAAAGGAGTAGTACCCGCAGAAATATCAGCAAGTTGGCACTTGGAAGCGCTCAAGGCACAAGCGATTACTGCGAGGACTTTTGCCCTGAAAAGAGCACAAGCAGCCAGACAAAAAACAACGGCATATTTCGATGTAACAGATGATACCTATTGTCAGGTTTATTTAGGAACAAGACAAAGTCAGAGAACCAATCAAGCAGTTGATGAAACCAAGAATTTAGTTTTGATGTGGAATCAACAGCTTATCACTAGTCCATTTCATTCTTGTAGTGGTGGAATGACAGAGAGCAATGCCAATGCTTGGAATAGTTCACCCTATCCCTATTTACGTCCCGTTGATTCACCTGGAGAAGAAATTTCTCCCCATTACTCCTGGTATAAACATTACACCACTGAAGGTTTTATCCAGGAACTAAAACAGCTTTTACTTGAAAAATGTCAGGTTTCTGTCCAAAATATTGACAAGTGGGAGATTCAAAATTTTCCTGACAGCCACCGAGTGCAATTTGTAAATATTTACTCGGGCCAAAAAAAATACAACATCACAGGCCTTCAATTCCAATCGTATTTCGGATTAAAATCAAGCTGGTTTGGAATTTACCAAGATACACCTGACAATCTATGGAAAGACCCCCCGCCGCTACTAAAATCCAAGTTTGTAAACAGCTACCAACAATCCTATGTATATGTCTATGGCAAAGGTTGGGGCCATGGTGTTGGTCTCCCACAATACGGCGCTCAAGCTTCTGCTATGCGAGGAGAACCTTTTTCGGTTATTCTGACAAGATATTATCGAGACGTTACTATAGCATCTATGCAGCCACAAAATCAAATCCAATCAGATATGCATTCTTTGTCTGCTAGTTCATATCCGCAAGTTGATTTCTTTTTGCCCACCAATCTTGCAACTTATTCTTCCAATGTGGCCCGATTATCATTTTCTTCTACAGATTTTGAAATAAAAAACTCTCCCCATAAAATTGAAATCGGTTCTCACCCAACTATCAATCTTATGATTGAAACAGGTTCTGATGTTTTTGGAGTAACATTCCACCTGTTTTACTCTTCTACCATTTCAAATATTGAAAATGAAACATGCAAAATTGGAAATTTTTTAACAGCAAACAACGTACATGTGAATTCCATCATTAAAAAGGAAGCAACCGCAGATGGTAGACCTTATCTACATATTGCACTGTCTAGAGAAGGGAAAGACAATGGAGGTGTATCGGGATCTGGTACACTACTTTCTTTTCGATTGGAAACATTGGCCCTAGGTTCTGGTTCATTGTTTATTGACAACATCTCGATTTTGGATGCAAAGTTAAATTCTATTCAAGCCGAAGCAACTCCACTGGAATACACTATTTTCAAAACCGATCGAGACGCTCCATCAACTCAGATTATATCGCATCCCGATCCGATTACCAATCAAACAACTGTGCAGTTTCGTTGGACGGGAGAAGATTTACAGACTAAAACAGAAGAGCTTTTCTACTCATATCAACTCAATATCGAACCTTGGAGTCCCTTCACGGCAGAAACATCGAAGGTGTTTCATCTCACTGAAGATGGAAAGTATATTTTCCGAGTGAAGTCCCGAGATACTTTTGGAAATGAAGACCCTGATCCAGCATCATTTGTTTTCACGCTTGATACAGTACCACCAGTTCTAACTTTTGATGAAATCCCACAAATCGTATTCACCAATTCAATTGACCTAAAGGGTCTTTGCGAGTACAATGCCCAATTGATCATCAATGGTTCAGCAGTCCCCATTGAAGCTGATGGTTCCTTCTTTCATACCTGTCCACTCATCATTGGAACCAATGTGATAAATGCTCAAGCCATGGATCAAGCTGGTAATATTACTACAGTAGAGTACACCCTGATGCGGGAAGTATTCGAACCCATTTTTATCTGGCTTCAGATTGGAAATCAAACTGCATATATTAACCAAAAACCTGTTGCAATCGACTGCAAACCTTTTACTGAGAAAGGAAGAACACTTATTCCTTTACGCTTCATTGCTGAAAGCTTTAAGGCTTCTGTTGATTGGTATGAAGCAGAACAACATATCAAAATTGAGATTTCAGCTCCTTTCCGTAAAAAAATTGACTTGTGGCTCAACAATGATATAGCAAAGATTGATGACACTGAAGAAATCAAGCTAGATGTAGCACCGTTTACCATTCCTCCTGGTAGAACTGTTGTCCCTCTTCGCTTCATTGCTGAAAGCTTTCAAGCTTCTGTGGAATGGTTTCCACAGGATCAAAGTATAGAAATCGTGTTCCCAAAGAAAACATCGATATTAAGTTTGCATATGGTTCAAAATTGGTTCGAAAACAGCTTTCACAATTTAATGAATCTGTTTAATGGAAGGGGATAATACATGAAAACCCATCAATTCTTTCGCACAATAATCTCTGGATTCTTATCCTGTTTACTGACGGTCACATGTTTTTTGTTTCCTTGGAGCATAATTACTCCTTCAGTATATGCTACTGAAGGAAGTGACTGGCCAACATTTCATCAAAATGAATCAAGAACCGGTGTTTCCTCTGAATTGATTCAAGTAGAAGGATTGATCGAACAATGGCGCTTTCAGACAGGAAGCTCGATCTCATCCTCTCCTGTAGTCCAAAACAATATTGCCTATATTGTGGCTGATAATCGTAAAGTATACGCTATCGACACAGCAGAAGGAGAAAAGATTTGGGAAACCGAGGAACGTTTTTTAAACTATCCTCTTCCCTATGGTGCTCCAACCTATAGCAATGGAAAGCTTTATTTCTCTACCGGAGGATCTTCTGATACACCTTCCTATATGTATTGTTACCGCGACGATGGAACGGAACTCTGGAAGTTTGTTGCCTATGGTCAAATTACCACTAGCTCTTGTTTGGTATATGGAGATAAAGTCTTTTTTGGTACTTCTACAGAATTTTTGTATGTGTTGAATGCCGCAGGAAGTGAATTGGAAAGAATTCCTTTAAATGGCAGTGTCATCTCTTCCCCCATCATTGGTGCAGGTAGAGTGTTTGCGGTTACTTCTGGTGGTCGCCTTTATGCTTATGATTACAGCGACTTAACGCCATTGTTTGATCGAAACGGAATACAACTTCCAATAGGAACAAATGATGAATGTAAATCTTCGCCCGTCTACCTTGATGGAGTTGTGTACATTTCTACTCGTTCAGCAAGCGAAAAGGGAGAAATATTTGCTATCAATGCATATACTGGAGAGATTATTTGGCGCTCTGGTCAAATTGGTAACTTCATTTCCACACCAGCTGTAACCCAGAATTATTTGTTCGTTGGAGATGAAGACGGAAAAATGCTAGCCATACAACGAACAGATGGCAGGATGAAATGGAAATTCCCTGTACCAGGAAGAGTAGTAAGTTCTCCTGCAGTAACTGGTGAATATGTGGTTTTTGGTGGAGGAGATGGTAAATTCTATGCACTTGAAGCAGAGACAGGAAAAGAGGTTTTTTCTACTTTATTAGGAAATGAAATCAATACTTCTCCTATCATTACGAAGAATAAAATTATTTTAGCATTTTCAAGCACATGTGTGTGTTTTGCCGATAACATTGATTTTGGTGTATCGCTATCCCCCGCCAATGTCTCTATGTATCAAGGAGAAGAGCAGAATATTGAAATCCAGGTAAACGCAACTTCCTCATTCTCTCAGAATGTTTTTCTACGCGCTGGGAAAACTCCCCTTGGAATTGAGACCATTATCAGTCCCAATATTGTGAAAATGGTCGGTGGTAATGCCACAGCAAATATGCGTTTAATCGTCAACAAAGAAACACAACCCGGTACATATTTCATCGAAATATTTGGAGAAACATTGGGTCGCACTAGAAAGGTTTCCTTAAGCATTGAAGTGTTAGAAATTGAAGAAGGCACCTTCACTTTAAGTATAAAACCTCCCAGCATAGAAATTGATGCAGGTAATGCAGCTGTATTTAACTTGGAAGTAAACTCTCCGGATGGTTTCTTCGGAGCTGTCAATTTTAGCTTAAAATCAACTCACCCAGGATTTAGTTCCAAGTTTTCTTCTACTTCCTTACAAGTCCCTGGAACAGGACAATTGATCATAGTTGTTGATGTAACCGTAGATCCTGAAACATACTCTTTTGCTATTGAGGCAAAAGGAGGGGGTAAGTCTGTAGTCGAACGATTCACAATTACAGTTAAAGGAACAAAACGATTTGACTGGAATGGATTTGGTAACACAAATACTTTATGCAACTACACCGAAGAAAGTGTCAGCAGTAAACTGGAAGATCGTTATGCATATCAATCCGATAGTGATGCTATTCGGTGTACCCCCGCAATTATCGACAATACAATTTACTTTGTTGGAGAAAAAGAATTGTCCGATGGTAGACACTCTACAAAATTGTATGCCATTGACCGAACCACTGGTGAAAAATTATGGGATTACTATTTGGGTCAATCTAATCGAATTCTTCCTCCGATAGGAGAAGAAGAAGAGGATGACTCTCCCCCTTGGACATGTTCACCAAGAATACATGAAGAGAAGCTCTTTGTCGGAACGCTAGATGGTATTTTCTTTTGCTTCAATCGAAACACAGGAAAGCCAATTTGGTACAGAAATGTTGGATCTAGTATTCGTTCTACTGCATGTATTGGAGATGACAAAGTATACTTTGGGACAGAATCTGGTGAGTTTTATGCTCTTTCAATCGAAGGTGGTGAACAACGCTGGATGAACGACTATGATGCACCTATTTATGCTTCAGCATCCTACTATAAAAACCGTGTATACATATCCACCTATGATAACTATTTATACTGTCTATCCTCAGTGAATGGACTCCCATTTGGGAAATTTAATGGTTTTAGAGCCAGTTTTAAATCTTCACCAGCTGTTGGTAAAGAGGGTATTTACATTGGTGGAGGTGGAGAAAACCTATTTTTCTATCGTGTAAATCCTTCTATGACAATGAAATGGCAAATACTTACGTATGACGAAGTTCCTAATACTCCGGCAGTTGATCAGGATGAAAGGAATGTCTATTTTATTGGTGTAAAAAAGAACCAAAACCTGAAAATGGCAGAGCTACGAAAAATTGACACAGAAACCAAAGAAGAAAAATGGGCTTATTCTGTTGGAGGCGGTGCTGTAACAACCAATCCAACTTTAGCAGGAGATAAAATTCTTGTTGCAGGATTGGATAAAAAACTCACTATGCTTGATACAACAGGAAAACTTGTATGGGAAAAAACTTTGGATTCCCCAATCCAAAGTAGCCCAGCAGTCGGTAGAGGTGTAGTGGCAATTGGAACAAATTCTGGAAAACTGTACTGCTTTTCTTCTAGTGTTGGTTTTACATTGATTCCTGAAACACAATCTGTAACACTATTTCAAGGTGGTAGTGTAAATATTAAAATTAACGTAGTAAACGATATCCCATTGAAAAACCCTGTTCAGTTCCAATTGGAAAATGTGCCTGCAGGTATGCATTATGAATTTTCCCCTGCTCAACTTCAAAAAGCACCCGGGGAAACTTCTCTTCATCTCCAAACTACTACAGAAACTCCTACTGGTAGTCACAGTCTTCTAATTATTGCATTCAGCGGTACTGTTAAGAAAACCACTCGCATCCAGTTACGTGTTCAAAATGTCGCGCCGGGTGAATTTTCTTTGTCCTCTGTAAATACAAAATTTGAGGTAAATGCTGGAACAACAGTGCGATCCGATATTTCTCTTACAAAAACAGGAGGATTCAATGCTCCTGTCACAATGGGTCTAAAGGGAGCTCCTCCGGAGGGTATTGAAGTCACCTTTAATCCTCCAATCGCTCCTTGTCCTGGCAGAACAACAGCGAGTATGCACTTCAGCCCAAGCTTAGAACCAGGAGAATTTGATTTAGTTATTGAAGGTCAGGGTGGAGGAAAACGAGCAGAGCTTGTTTATCACATTACAGTTTTCGAAACTATGAAAGGGGATTACTCCCTCAAAGTCACTCCTACATATCTACAAATTTATGCGGGAGAATCCGCCAATTATGAAATAACCATAGCTGGCTTTGATGGTTTCCACGAAGATGTTTTCTTATCCATTGAACAGCTCCCTAAAGACATTCAATACTCCTTTTCTAAAACTACTCTTATTGAAGGCCAAAAAGCAATTCTCCACCTGGAAACGACTCAGGATATGAAAGGAGAATTCCAATTCGACATACTTGGAAAAGCCAATAAAACAACAAAACGGATTTCTGTCACCTTGGAAATACAGGTAGCAGATGGCGATTTCTCTTTAAATCTTGAACCCAATTTTGTACTGTATGCTACAGCAGGTACTTCAGTCGAAATGAAGTTTAAACCTAGTTTTAGTCTCAAATGGGATGCTCCTGTCACACTTACCGTAGGAAATCTACCTCAAGGTGTTACCCATACTATTGAACCAGCTGTTCTTGAAAAGAAAGATTTTGGAAAAAATGTTACCGTTACTTTTCAAGTCAATCCATCTCTTGCTTCGCAGGAATATATTGTGAGTATACAAGGAATTGGTGGCGGAAAAACAAGAACATCGCAATTCCGATTGTCCATTTTGTCCATTCAAGAAGGCTATGCTTCATTGCACTTCCATCCGATCTATCCCCAAATTAAAATAAAGAAACCGACTCCAGTGAACATCGAAATTAAAGATGCAAAAAATCTTTCTTATATTGAATTCCAGGTGCTCTATGACCCTATCTTGGTGGAATGCCTAGATGTAGAACCATCCTTGATGTTACAACAAATGCCTCAAGAAAACTATTCAATCATTGAAGAAATTGATCAAGCCAATGGGATTGTTGTGATCAAAGTTATGATGAATACAGATGTTCTCCTGCAAGGTAGTGGTTCCTTTATCACATTGTCGTTAATAGGTATTAACAAAGGTACTTCTTCACTTGCCATACAAAAAGCTTCAGCGAAAACCAATGAGTTAAAAGAATATCCCATCATTGGATCTGAGGTGGATATTTTAGTTACAGAATATCTTGCTGGTGATGTAAATGGAGATGGGGTTGTGGATATTCATGATCTTGCACTATTTGCCCAAGCTTTCGGAACCACAAAAGAAGATACCAACTATGATCCAAGGTGTGATTTTAACGATGATGGAAAAGTTGACGGAGTAGACCTAATCATCCTCTCCTACAATTTTGGAGAACGATTGTAATTTTTTAATGTTTTTAATATTATAGAGAATACGCAATCATTAATCCGAAAAAAGAGCCCTAATATTAGGGCTCTTTTTCTTTTTTGTTGTTTACATGTTTCACTAAGGATTTTTATTTTTGAAAGTGAATCACAATCGTTCTTGTTTCTGCAATCCATTCTACCTCTGCACCAAAGCTCTCTGCGATAAAGCGAAGGGGTACAAAGGTTCGACCATTTTCTATGATGGGTGGGCTATCGAGGGAAGTAACTTTTTTACCAACCATTGCTACGGGGTTTCCAATCTGCATAGAGATAAACAAATCACCTAAGCGAATTTCAACCGTTTCTGTAGCTGGTTTCCATTCTACTTCCGCACCAAATGCTTCTGCTATAGCACGGATAGGCACCATAGTACGACCATTGCGAATGAAGGGCGCTACATCCATTTCTTGACTCTTGCCATCAATCATCATGGCCTTGCTTCCAATGGTCAAAACGATAACAATGGTTTCGGCATATGTGTACGAAAGAGTCAATTCCGATGTATTTCCAATACTATCGATCGCTTTCACTCGAATTTCATTTTCACCTGTTTGAATGGGAATTGAACATGAAAATGCTCCATCTATATCAACAGTTGCTTCCAATCCATTTACATATACTTCAGATTCTGCTGGTGTGACTTTTCCCGTTACAAGTAGTTTCATGTCGTCGGTAGGAGATGAAGGGAAGGGATCCATTTCAATATCTGGACCCTTTGTACGTCTCCAGATGACAACTTCTTGTTCTGCCTTCACACCTCTTGGATTGAATGCTCGAACAAGAAAAGTATTTTTTCCTTCTTCAAGATCAACCGGTATAGAAAAGAGTCCTTCAGACGATACAGATACTTCTTGTTCTCCAAGGAATACACTACAGCCAATTTGTGTTTCCCCATGTAGCGTGATCGTGGTATTTCGAGTGATGCCAGGATATTCTTTGATGTTTAAATAAGGAGGTTTTTCTGAATCAAAAACAGTAATGGTGGGTGCATTTGTTAAAATCTGAGAACCTTTAATCAGAATTTGGATCGTACCAGGGTTGGTAGGAGTGAAATAGAACAATGCAGTTCCATCAGAATCAATCGGTTCCCACTCTTCTATACCTGCACCTTTTAAGCCCAATAATGTGTCTTTCAATGCATCGTTGTAAGCTTGGTTCACTTTTAGTACAACCTTGGATCGTTGTCCAGAATACAAGTATTCTCCTTCAACAATTGAAACGCTCAATCCACCAATCACATCAAATGCCATGCAAGACTGCTCAAAAGATTGTTCCATTGAATCAAACTGGTATACTGCTTTGACGGTAATCACTCCTTCTCCGGATTGGGAAGGTTTTATTTCTACCTCCACATAGTCTTGAACAGTTTCAAAATCAGCAGATGCAATTTTCTGGTTGTTTTCATAGAAGTGGAATCCTTTTAATCCTGGTCCTGCTTCTTTTATCCTCAGGAAGATACGGTTGGTTGTGCCAGAAATCAGATCGTGGTTACTCAAATCAAAACTAACCGTAGGAAGGGGTCCTTTGTTTTCATCATATGCACGAACTTCCAACGGTTTTCCAATCATTTTCTCTTGCGTAAATGCAAACCAATCAATGTGGAAAGTGCCATCAGGACGATATCGTCTGGATAAACTTCCCCCATGATCCTCGGGTTGACCTCCAGCTACATCACTTAATCCTGCTTGTTTTAGAAGTTGATTGCACCCTATAAAACCACCGTAATTGATTTCTCCGCACGCAGGAATAAGGAATTTCACCTGACCATTCACATCTACAAGACTATCTTTATGATCAACTCTTTGGTTATTATCTTGATCCATTAGGTGTACCAGTCCAACATATGGGCTATTATAGATAGCTCCTGGACCAAACCAACCTGCTTGATTTCGCTGCCGTTTCTCTACATCAATGGACATATTGTAGGCGACTGAATTGGAGATCCATTTCATTTCAGATTCATCTTCTCTTACCCCCACATAAGCAGGAGAGTATTCTCTTTTAGGTGATGCTGCATAGGGTAGATAATGTACATCAGTTCCCCGAATGATATTTCCTAGAGCATCTTTTAGCGTTGCTGTCACCGAATACAATTCCCCTGGAATCATTCCTTGGGGTGCAGAAGGAGAAAGTTGGTATTCCACAGTAGGAAGGTCAACTTTTACATTAATCGATCCAAAATCGCTTCTTCTTTTGTTCATAACACGTAATTTGAATGACCCTGCATCGTTGGCAACAAAATTCTTAAAAATGTAGACTCCTTTTTTTGCACCAGAAAAATCATATTCGATGATTTTTTTCTGGAACAAATCTTGATTGTTGGCAGCGTCTGAAGAACTGTTCTGAAGATTTGTACGTACCCAGTAGTAATCCGGCAAATTGAAAGGGGTGTCATCATAAAACAGAGCAGCCACTTCTTCTGTGCTCAAAGATCCATTTTCTGTTAAATCAACAGGCGATCCATTGGACTTCTTCACCGTAATTGTTAAAGGCTGCCCTTGGAAAGCACTTTCTGGAGATACTCCTGCAGTTAGAACAGTAGGAGAAATGTCAATTTCATAGGTTTTCTGAGGTCCACTGCTATACCCAACGGGAGCAATGTTCTGACCTGATAAATACACAGCATGAGAATAGTATTTGTAATTCATAGGATTTGGATACAATGGACCAAATCCCCTACTATTATTATCGTCTCCATATTTGTAGGCAGTTATGTAAACGGGTAGAATTTCATGGTCTTCAATGACACCATTTTCATTAAAATCCATTCCAACTGAATCAATGATGCAGCGATTCTGTTCTGATAGAACAAAGGTATATTTTCCTTGGTTGCGTTGGAAGGTTCTTGCGTCAATCATTCCACCTGCCCATGTATTGGTAGATAGGTCGTAGCTTCCAATAATTTCTGTTTCGAAATCATTAAAAGATATTTTACCATCGTCATTTAAGTCATCGGAAGAAGAGTACGCCGTTGAGTATCCGGAATTTTCTGAGGATTCTGGTGCCATGGTAACCCAACCATCTCCGGCTCCTTCTAATGTTTCTTGATTGTAGCGCGATTTTACACCGCGGTCTTGCCATATAAATACGACAGCATCATTCACTTGTCGCACGCTTTGTATTGTGGAGTGCTCTAAAATGGTTGCTGTAAATTCACAATCTTTCCCATACTCTATACCACCTGAATAGTCTCCAATATCCAAAGCATGAACAGGAATTCCTTCCATAGGCACATCACAGCAGTCAAAATAATCCCCTACTCGTCCATCTGCTAAATGTACACGAATGGATATCTTACCATACTGCACAGGGATTAATTCGTCGATTACAATTACCTTGGGAATTCCAGTATAATTTAGTCTTCTGGAATATTCTAAAACGCTATTCGATCTTCCATATCGAACACTTTCCCGCATGCCTGGATTTGTAGTTCTCGTCCAATCAGCACCTGATAGCTCATACTCCTTGTAATTAGAACTGTCAATGACAATTTCTCCGTCCCAATCGTATGTCAAAGGAACATTGCTACTGCCCCCATAACGAACATTGCTTAATGGAAAATGAGGAGTAATAAAGGGTCCTTGAATTTCAATTTGTGTGATTCGGTGACTCCTGCTAGAAGATTCAAAGGACAATAAACCACCGTCATTTGAGTCTCGAAGGACAAAATAAATACCATAGTCGGTCATGGGGAAAAATTCTGTTCCCAGTTTTACAAACTGATTTTCCCAATTGGCAGGACAAGCGTTTCGGCCCTCTCTTATAATAGGCCCAGACCTTCCCGTATGAGTTTGTCCACCAGGGTAACAGCGAAAATCTCGAATCATGTGTTGCAATACTGGGTCGTAATCTGGGTGAATTGAGTCGGAATAGCGAAACTCGGAGTATTGTAATGAATGGTCGATGGCTACAAATTCGGAAAATGCTATGCCGTCATTTCTACCACCATTGTCTGGGGGATCAGGATTGGGTGGATCTGGATCAGGTGGTGGAGGGTTAGGATCAGAACTTTTCCATCCCAGTAATGCGATCCCGCAGTAATCAATTCCATCTCCCCCGCCGGTTACAAAATAGGGAGGATGCGAGATGGTAGAATTGTAATCATACATCGCTTTTGGGGTAAATACTCGAACGGAGATATCATTGTTTTCTTCTCTTGGCCACAAACAAACAGGGAATTCTCCCCCATCATTTCCAATTAAACCTTTTCCATAAGGAGTGACAAAAACCCATATGCCGTCATTGAGTATTTCACCAAGTGTTCCGTCAAAAATCCCAAACGTATCTCCTTTTGTAATTTTTCCTAGTGGAGGCAGGCCAGACAACTCACACGTTTGACATTCAATTTTGTCTTCTGAGCAGTCCTTGTCTTCTAATGATCCGCCGTATAAAGCCTGTCCGTTGACAGAGTCATACGGACCTGAAACCTCATCTTCAAAATCAAGAGCTCCATAAAAACCTTTACCTGGGGTTGGTGATGGGTTGTCAATCCATTTCCAAAGCAGATAAGTGTTGTCTCGGTTTACTTGGACAATATATTTGTTATTCATTTGATCAATAGCTGTGAACATATATCGGATGCCCGATCCAGTCGCATTGTAGTTTGCTAGTATATTCCTTCCAGGTGTAGAAGAAACTGCCATTCCATTTGGATCATTCACATCCGACTTATTGTCATCATCAAATATTTTTAAGACCAAATTTGGATATCGAAAAGAAATATTACTTAAACAAGCAATATTGGTACGAAATTTTAAAGATTCGGGTTGCACAGAAATAGATTTGAACATGCGACAGTCATATTTATCTTCTAGGGCATAGACAGATCTTGGTGTGTCTACTTTCCAATAGCCATAATTTCCATCTTTAGGACCTTGATTTACATCGGTAAAATTTTGTCCTCGATATAATTCTACTGTAATAGGAACCTGTTTTCCCAAGGGACTGCATGTACCCTCCCAAGGAGTATAAGTAAAGGTGTAATCGCGCACTCCAGGGTTTACTTCTCGAATAGAATCTCCCCCTTCGGCAGAGCGGATCAATATGACAGCTTTTTCTCCATTTGCTAACGGTGGTTGGATCGCTACAGTTACCGTTGTTGTTTGCTCCACACGAAAAGCTGGATTCATACTGACAGATACTTCCATTTGACCAGGAATCACTTCCATATCCATACAGCGGAAATTCCCATTTTTTCCCATGGTAATACCGGTAACGGGATTTTCAAACAACCATATATCCCCAATTTGCACCGTAGAACCGCATTCATACGTTGTTCCGCGGTAGTTCACCAGTGATAAACGCAAATCTCCCGCAGTTACACGGTCGTTTGCATCATTGTCTCGATAGATAAAATCTTGTGCGTCAAACTCGTCATTTTCATTAGCGTCGTAATAATCTTCTACAATAAAATCTTGCAAAGGGAACCCAACGTCAGAATCCCCTTCTGCAACGGTTGTTCCAGCACCATAATTAATGATGGTTTCCCCCATATTTACATGAATAGAAGTAACGCGTAAATCTCCTGTACTGACAGTATGAGAATCATCAAAGTCACGATATATTGGTCCTTGACATCCATAGCGAGTGGATCCAGTAGAAGAATAAAAGCGATCTGTTACAGGTATTGGAGTTAAAAAAAGATATGCATCAGTGTCAGATGTACCCTGCTTCATTCCCAAGAATTCTTCGCATGTTTCTCCCGCTTTATAATCATCGGAAAGGTTATTGGATCTGGTATTACCACCAAACTCATTAACATTCACACCATTGTCTTTCCATATTTCCACTCCAATATACTCGCGATATTTTAATCGGATGTTATGGAATGTTGTGGCAGGTGCAAAGAATTCTCTCCCAGAAGGATCAAGAACAGTACTCTTTTGAATTAGTTGTGCTACTTCTGGAACATCATCATGCCTAGATAGTAGTCTAGCAGATGTCACAGCAGGATTTGTTCCCATCCATAAATCACTTTCCACTGAAATGTTGTATGTGTATGTTCCACAAGAAGCTTGTAAAACTTCAGATATCAAAAGAACTGGGTGATTTTCCTCGTTTCCTAAAAGAGCTTGCCCAATTTTGAAAACTCTCCCCGAAAAATCCACATCACTATGTTCGATTGGTTCTGTAGCACCTGATGGGGTAAACATATAACCTTTGTCATTTTCAATATGCAAATATTCTCCAATGCGATATGGACCCATCGTATTATTAGCACTACTAGGGTCTACTCTTCCAGAAGAAGTACGGCAATTGGTAGAGGGTTGATCGCTTTGCCTGGCATCCTGGAATCGACCATCTTTGTCAAACCAGATTTGATTGGAGTCATCGAGCACAACAAAATAATGATTTGCCTCTGTCGATCGACCCCCTGCTGCAATTACATCAAAATATACTTCTGTGTAGTACACGGGAGTAGATTTTGTACCGGAAGTTGCAGGCCTGGGAGCTCCAGCAGAAGGCATAAGATATTGTCGATTGCCCCATATTTCCTCGCTTCCTCTTTGCCAGGGAAACAAGGCATTATTCCGTAGCTGTTGACCATCTCGGCCATACCCCACAGGCATCCATTTTAGGGCAGCAAAAATAGCATCTTTCACATATGTATTTGCTCTAGCCTCTGAGGGCTGAAATACTTGAACATGAAACATGGATATAGTAAGAAGAGCTGCACACAGAATGTGTAGAATTTTTTTCATGATTACCACCTTTCGGGAAAACAAGGTTCTTTTTTTACAATGAATACTCTTTGGAGATTCTTATGGTTCAGAAGAAAACAATTGCGTGAAAGGTTTTTTCTGCCGGTACAAGGAATAAAACCATGATAGAAAGGGAAATCCGACTCTTGCAGTTCCCAAAAAAAGGATAGCAAGGTAGGCTAGAAGATTGGTTGTTGGATATATCGTAGCCAGCTTTTCAAAAAACCGACCCAACACTTCAATGAGTACAACTCCAAGGAGCGTAATGCTGATTTCTTTCCAATGAGAAAAAGTCTTCTTTCGGTAAGTTGCAATCATGAGAGATACATAAGGTAGAAAAGAAAACATTTCACCTTGTGAGTTTTGGATCCCGCTAATGCGAAAAGTGGGATAGAGTCCGAATAAATTCAATAAAATGGTTGCCATTTTTAATCGAAACCATGCATAGTAATAGGAAAGTGGGTACCACAAAAGATATAATATGGTTAGGGAAGCGAGAAATAAAACGATGAAAAGCAGAAGAAAGGAGTGCTTCTTATTTGACATGTTTTTTTTGAGTTTTTTGTTCCATTTTCAGCATCCATAAATAGTACACAAGACAGACGATAAAGATTAGAAAGAATTGCCAAAAATAAGAATGAAGAAAATGGAAAGTACTTGGCCACTTAGAAGTAATCATAAAAATACTAACAAGTCGGAGTTGGTTTGTAACAAAAACAACACCTATGCCCCATGCAATAGCAATTAGCTTTTCCTCCCATGGATGCCATGAAGCGAGAAATCCAGAAATGAGGATAATCATACCATAGACTCCGGTACACTCATATATGATCTCCATATCGATCGCTCCAATGATATGAAAATGGCTCATAGTAACAGAATATCCAAATAAACGAAGGATCTGAGTTGTGCATAGGGTTGTAAAATATGTGAATGGTTCTACTATCCAGGGCAGATGAAGGATCCACTGAAGAACGATCACAGAGGCAAGAAAAATGATACCAAATCGGAGAGCTTTATTGCTTTTCATTTTCACCTAAAAAAAAAGGGGTCACCAGTGGTGACCCCTTTTTGTATGATTTCATGTAACTATATCGTATTTTCGGCTTTTTTCCGGAAAACAAATTGCCATGCAACGAGCATCATGCCGAATAATAGGGCAAGTGCACCCCAAATATCCAAAAATGGTGTTTTAAGGTTTAAATCTTGTCTATACACATGTAGCCCTAAATATGTAACAGCAGAAGGATTGGTTGGAACATGTCCAGGTCCAAATCCAACACCATTTCCAATCACTTCTAGGGTATAGAATCCAGGTTCGGTGCCCATTTTGTCAGCTGTTGCCATTACTTGATCAAGTTCGTCGTCGACAATGGTAACAGTAGCAGCTTCGCCGATACGACCTGAGGTTGCATAGGTGGAGTAATTGGGGGGAGTATCGTTGTCGAAAGCTCTGACAAAATAGTAGTAAGGAGTATTGGCTTCTACATCAGCATCTTGATATGAAGTATTAGGGCTATTCACAATGGCAATGCGGTTTGCAGCATCGACATATCGAGTTAGAGAACGCCATACTTCGTATCCAGCGATAGGTCTGGAGCCTCTGCGGGAAGCATCCCAAGAGACAATATTCAGGTTGGCATTTGCAGAATTCACTCGCAGATTGGCTGGAGGATATGGATTAATTGTGTAAGGTGTTGTTTGTAGGGTAACGTTTGCATAGGCATCAAGCGTAGGACTAATATCTACATAATTTTCAGCATATCCAGGTACGGGTACTTCAGCAACGATTCCCTCAAAACCAGAAGGATTATTGAAGTATACCTGATCGGGTAGTCCGCGTAAGGATAGTGCTACTTTGCCTGTAAATCCAGCTTTACTTTGAATTTTTAGTCGATATCGTACCGACCCACCAGGAATAACTTCTTTGGTATACACTTGCATGGAGAAGTTTCCAACTCCATCAGCAGGATTGACATCAATGGCAGGCCTTGGTGGCAATACAGTCATGGTGCAATCAATTTGCTTTTTAATGCTTCCCGATAAGAACATGATGCGGAATTTGTAAATGCCAGGCAATGTATCGGGAGATACTCGCACTTGGAACGAATAACGAGTTCCCATGTCAGGACGAACTCGCACTTCAGCAAGGGAAGTAAATCCAGTTCCTTCGGTGTCAAAGATGTCATATACAAAAGAATTTCGAAGGAAGGTAAAAGTTACACCATCTGGTTGGTTGGCTGGAGGATCTGTCCAATAGGTACCAATAATAACATTGTCTTCGAACCCATTACGGGCTTCTAAATCCAATTCGATCTGTTTACAATGATCTTCGCAGCATTCATTTGGAGGACATTCGCCCTGGAAGAGTGTAAACATGGAAGGATTCGCATTCACGGTGAAACCTGGTCTTGGAGGAATGACATCAAGGGCCAAATAATCGTCAACTGTGATATTAGCAGTCAGATCAGTGATGTGAACCATAGATTGTGGATCATTTCTATAACTGGCAACGACAGCTGAATTGGTCGATTTTATGGTGATGGGTAGGTTCAGTACTCCACCATTCATAGGAATAGACCCGCTATGATACAATTGATTGATGGGGTTGCCACCGCTATCTTGGGTGGGGACATAAATATTTTCAGGTAGAGTTAATTCTACATGAACATTTCCAGAGCCAAATCCACCGGTTGGGGTAAAGGTAAGCATAAAGGATGTATAGGTTCCACGTTCATTTACAACAGGATCAGGGTCTTGAGTAATATTACAGGATGGAGGTGCATTGTAAACCATAAAACGTCTATATCTATATTCAGGATGGTTTGTATAAGTTCCACCAGGAGGAATAGAATTGACACCAAATTGTGAAATCAAACCTAAATTGGAATTGTACAAGTCATAGATACCATACATTCGGTTTTGGAAGTTCGGAGACATTGATGCAGAATTGAGTCGCCATTCATCTTCTTCAAGTGTAAATTGCAATGGTAAAGCATCGGGATCGCCACCGGCATCTTCCCCTGCTGTCGAATAGAGAGGGCAAGTACCAGAATATTGCCACGCTTGGTTATTGTAGCCTCCATTCCGATAGCTTCCTCCAATATAAAGTGCAACGTCAGTAGGAGTTCCGAAATCATCTACCCCTGTTGTTTTTTCTAGAGCTAAAATTCCGCCCTCAAAAGGACGCGGTGGAGATGCAGTTGGATCGTTAATTGTTCCACAATCATCCCATGTATTTAAATCCGAGAGGTTTGCAAAATTGCCAAACTCATTGGTCCTGAGGAGAGAAGAATTCTTTGCAAAACCAGCATAGAGATAGTTATTAAAATATTCAAGTGCTGTTGGAGAAGGACCAAGATCTAACGGAGTAGCCCATGAGGAAGGTATATCATTAAATGGGGTGAATGCAACTCCAGTTAAATTAATAGTAGTCCCAGATATTGTACCAGTCCATTTAATGTTTCTGCCCTGGAAATAGCTTCCATATCCATAATAGTAGAAGTAGTACCAATACCACTGAAAGTTACCCGTGCTACTGTAACAATAATGAAATGTTGTATTATAATCGTACCTAGCTGTATAGGTTGTTCCATTATATGTTAAGGGAAATGTCCAAGAATAACTAGATACGGGGGAGCCAGCGCGACCCATAAAGCTACCACCAGCGGTTGTGCCACGTTGTAAGGTAGAAGGACTATTATTGGTAGATATAAACCACCATCCATTATTACCCATGGATGTGTAGGCATAATCGTTATAGCTACTGGTTGAAGTAGACAAAATGAACCGATCGTTGAGCACACCAAAATAATAGATTGCAGGTGTTCCGTAGGACCAGCTACGACTGCCGTAATTGTACGACCAAACTTCAGTCCAAGTTTGTGGAGGAGAAGTATTGTTCAGTAGATCGTTGGTTGAACCAGAATATTGATAAATCTTGAGATCCCAATTGGGAGAATAATAGTAATATGGGTACGAGCTATGATGAGGATATTGATCCTTAAACACAGCAATATAAATGGTTCCGTTGTAAGAGGTAATGAAATACTTTCCGCTAGAGGTTCCTCTCCAATCACTTTGAGAATAACATCCATTAGGTCCTGAAACAACATTGCTATTGCTTCCGCCTTGGTTCCACAAATCAGTCCAGCTAGATCCGCCATCCCATCGCAATATTCTTGGCTTACCGGGGTAGTAATAAGCTATGTAATAGCTGTAAGTATACCTATAAAGCTGGAAGTAGTCTGAGGTAGTATGAAGGAATAATCGTCCATTCCACATGCTTCCGGTAGCGGGATCGATGTAAGATTCTTTAAGTACAGTGAATCCACCACCATATGCACTCCATGGGTCTCCGAAAAAGGATGGATTAATTTTTTCCCATTGCTGAGTTTCGGAAGACCAGTGAACAACTGCACCATAGGCTCTGTATGAAGAGGAGTTCCAGCCCATAGCAGCAGAGGGCATAAATTGGAAGAAGTGGATGACCTTGGAACCATCAGATTTGGTTTCTACTAAATCAACAAAAGAAGTCATTCCATGAAGATAATAACCGTCCCATGCGTAGTTATAACCATATTGATATGTACAAGCTCCATCGTCTGCTGCTAGAGGGGGAGATTTGGGAGTAATGTTGTCCCATTTGATGTTATTGGTTGCTTGTGTGCTATTTGTGAAAGAGAATGATGCAAATGCTAAACTGAGTATCAGGCAGATGAATATGGAAAAGATTTTTCTGGTAAGTTTCATTCTTTGCCCTCCCATCAATTGTCTTCAGGTATAATGAGAACATTGTCGGCAATTACATCATGGGTTTCATAATACATTTGGCCCACAAAATTGCAGATTTGATCCTCTTGTAGTTCTGCAGGAATTCCTTCAACTTCGAAAATGGCGTATTCAATTTTACCTGCATTGTTGGTTTGGATATGTTGAAAACTTGTTTCGTCTTTAATAGAAACGGTGATGTTCTTGCCTAGTTCAAAACAGAATACAGTGAGTTCGTTTGCCGTTCGATCAATGGTAACTACTCTTCCATTAAAAGCATATACAACAGGCTCTTCAGTTTGTTCAGGAGTATAGATGGAACCTTGGTAAATGACACCTGTATTGCGAAGAATATTTTTTTCGTAATCAGGCTGATCTCCGACTGCAGTGATGGGCTCTCCGATAACAATGGAATTGACATCGGTTTGTTGTTCTCCATTGATGATGAAAGCAGTGTACTGGTTGAACATCAATTTAAAAATATCAGCTCTTTCGTGTTGGCCCGTGTAGTTGTTGTAGTAGCGAACATTGGAAATGATGATGAAGTCATCCGTGGTATTTATTTCGACCACTGTACCCTTGAACCCATCAGGCTCAGGGAAAAAAGGATCTTCTACTGGTGGAAGATCTTCTTCACCAAGTTCCCCGGTTTCTTCTTGTATTTCAACAAGTTTAGCGGGTGTTTTCTCAATACCATCATTGGCTTTTCTGGAATAGAAAACTGTTTGCAATGGAATTCCACCTTCATCTCGATCGACCGTTAAGCCATATGCGAGTAAAGGTGTAGCAAGCAATAATATCACAAGCAAAACAGACAATTTCTTCATAGCCTCACCTCTTTCAGTCAACAACTACCGTTATTATACGAAAAAAATACTCAAATAAAAAATTGTTGCTTAAATTTTATATAAACAAGTTCAATTTTACAACTATTAATTTGATTCAATGTTTAATTGTCTAACCAAACCGACAAATCGTTCTGTACGAGTTTCCCATATAAGGGATC
>Ga0209408_1000795_pt1 | contig 22057 bp, 18 predicted proteins | sample AD_UKC107_MetaG_FD_184422 | JGI IMG/M metagenome (GOLD analysis project Ga0209408, IMG submission 184422) | Active sludge microbial communities of municipal wastewater-treating anaerobic digesters from Hong Kong - AD_UKC107_MetaG (SPAdes)... | ecosystem: Engineered > Bioreactor > Anaerobic >... | reverse complement strand
TCCTCCCTCCGCTACAAAGGAAAGCCAGGCACAGAGTGCCCGGCTTTTTTGTTTACAGGCCGAAGAAAGCTTGCTTTCTGCAGGACTGGAGACAAAAATAGCCGATGCCATGCGTCAGCATGGCTGGCTTTTCTTTGTTATGCCCCCCAACTATGGATCACGAGCAACGCGAGTAATCCTCAAGCGAGGGCCAGAAATAATTAAGGACTTTATGAGCGGAGCGAATAAAGGGCTTTTTCTTTGCAGAAGCTCGCCCTTGAGGATCATGAGCGAAGCGAGTAATCCTCACACAACAGGCGGATGAGCGCCTTTTTCCTTGTTAAGCCCCCCTACCAGAGGATCACCAAGTAATCCTCACTTTATCATCAGAACCAGGCTTTTTCTAGTTCCGTTTGGAAACATATTGGAAACATCCGGCAAAAATATACCGGCATAACAGGGAACAGGGGCAATTTCTATCTGTCTTTTTTCTTAAATTTGTCTGGAGAAATCCCGTTAAAGGAGCTTATTCCTGATGCAAAAGCCGGTTCCAAAGCCAACCTCACGCCGGTGCAAATAGTAAGCTTTATGTTCGGGATGGGTTTATTATCTGTTTAGTACAGATTAATTTGTTATTGTTTCCGGTGGAATATGATGAAGGCAACCGGCTTATGCACTCAGAATGAATTATTATAATTATTAAAATGCTTTACCTATGAAAACCAGGCAAAATCAACTGTCAGTATTGGTGCTGTTCTCTATCCTGATGATGGCTTTTATGCCAGGCGGCGAAAAAGCAAAAAAGCCAATATATCTGAATACTGCATATTCATTTAAGGAAAGGGCCGCAGACCTTGTTTCCAGAATGACCCCCGAAGAGAAACAAAGCCAGCTGGGCAATACAATGCCACCCATACCACGTCTGGGAGTGAATCATTATGACGTCTGGGGCGAGGCGCTCCATGGAATAATGGGCAGAAACAACAACAGCGGCATGACTGCAACTTCTTTCCCGAACAGCGTGGCCGTCGGTGCAACCTGGGACCCGGATCTGATCAAACGCGAAACAAAAGTGATTTCCGATGAAGCCCGGGGATTTAACCACGATGTAATATTCACACTCACATACTGGTCGCCTGTCATTGAGCCGGCCCGTGACCCGCGCTGGGGACGGACCGCCGAGACTTTCGGGGAAGATCCTTTTCTTGTCTCCCAGATCGGGAAAGGATTTATTCAGGGGTTGATGGGCGACGACCCGACCTACCTGAAAGCCGTCCCCTGCGGAAAACACTATTTTGCAAACAACACAGAGTTTAACCGCCACACCGGAAGCGCAGACATGGACGACCGCGATATGCGCGAATACTATCTCCTTCCTTACAGAACACTTATAAGGGAACATAAGCTTCCGGCAATAATGACAGCCTACAGCGCTGTAAACGGAATACCGGTTTCAGCAAGCAAATACCTTGTGGATACTATCGCACGGAAAACCTATGGCATGGATGGTTATGTAACCGGCGACTGCGGCGCGATTGATGACATGGTCAGAGGTCATAACTATGCCGAAAACCATACCGTTGCAGCAGCGATTGGAATTAAATCAGGCGTTGATACCGATTGCGGCAGCGTTTACCAGGCCAATGCCCTGGATGCTGTTAAACAGGGCATACTAACCGAAGCTGATATTGACAGGGCGCTTGTGAACTTCTTCACCATCAGAATGCGGATGGGAGAATTTGATCCCCGGGAAATTGTTCCCTATGCCGGAATTAAACCGGGAATAATCAACGATCCTTCTCATAATGACCTCGCGCTTGAAGTTGCAACCAAAACACCCGTTCTGCTGAAAAACAGCACAATCACAGGAACAGGGGCCAAAGCTTTGCCGATTGATCTGAAGAGGGTTAAAAAGATTGCTGTATTAGGTCCACAGGCCGATAAGGTTGAGCTGGGTGATTATTCGGGAGAGGTTGAACCTCATTTGAGTATTTCGCCGCTGGAGGGGATTCAGAACTACATTAAGGAGCATAACCTGAATACCGAGATAGTTTCTGTGATCAGCGGAAACACCGACAGAAAGACCGACTTTTTAACCGTGAACCGTTTTTCGACAGTCCGGAATGGTCAGGTGCTGGAAGAATATGATGCAACAAAATTTGCCTCTTCTGCTCCGGGTCTTATTGTAGCGTCAAGATATGGCCGGACTGTAATAAGCGGAATAAAGGACGGCGACTGGACTGCCTATGATAATATCGATATCACAAACGTCGATTCGATAAGGTTCAACCTCAGTTCATCCGCCGATGGCGGTATTCTGGAAGTGAGGGTTGGCTCTGCCGCCGGCAATGTTCTGGCCTCGGAAAGAATCAGCAGCCCTCCGGAAAGAGGAGGATTCCCAGGTTGGGCACGCCCCAGGACTGTTCCAGTGAAAATCAACACCCTGGGCATCACAGGTCCCCAAACACTTGTGCTTGTGTATCGCGAAGCAGAGAAGGAGATCGATGCCGCAACGCTTAACCTGGCCGCAGGCTGTGATGTAGCCCTGATTTTCGTGGGCACAGACCAGTCCACAGGCAGAGAGGAATCGGACCGTTTTGCATTGACCCTGCCTGGCAATCAGAATGAACTGATAAAAGCAGTGGCCGCAATTAATCCCAATACAATTGTAGTGATGCAAACTATGGGAATGGTTGAGGTGGAACAGTTTAAACACCTTGCGGATGTGACCGGTATTATCTGGACAGGTTACAACGGTCAGGCTCAGGGAACAGCTATGGCGAAAATACTGTTCGGCGATGTAAATCCGGGCGGAAAGCTGAATGTAACCTGGCATAAGTCACTGACAGACCTGCCAGAGTTCAATAATTACAATCTTCGCGGTGACGGCACCAACGGACGCACTTACATGTATTTCAACAGGGATGTTTCCTACGAGTTCGGATACGGTCTGTCATACACCACATTTGAATACAGCAATTTTGCCATCAGCAAAACCAGCATTACACCTAACGATAAGATCACTGTCAGTGTTGATGTTCAGAATACCGGAACTGTTGACGGAGATGAGGTGGTGCAGGTTTATGTGAAAACGCCGGACAGTCCCGCATCCCTTGAACGACCTATAAAGCGGCTGAAGGGATTTAAAAGGGTGACGATCCCCAGAGGGCAGATAAAGCGGGTAACAATCGATATCAACTGTGAAGATCTTTGGTTCTGGGACACTGAAAAAGGGAAAATTACATTCGACCCGGGCAGGTATATCTTTGAGATAGGCGCATCCTCACGGGACATAAAAGGAGAGGTGGAGGCCAGAATGAGCGGGAGCTATAAACCTGTCCTGACAACTGTTGTGGCCGAGAGTGACAGGGTGGAGCTAAAGCCCGGAGATGCAGTGCAGACAAGTGTTACCGCAAGTATGTCTGACGATAGTTTCTATGACATCACAAAAGCTGATGTTAAGTATAAAAGCAATAACCCCGCAGTTGCCGTTGTTGATGAGAGGGGCAGGGTAACAGCAACGGGCGTAGGTGTGGCATCCATTTTCGCTTATGTTACAATCGACGGGACAACCGTTTCAAACAGCTACCCGGTCAAGGTTATGCCAGACCTGAATCCCAAATCCGTAACAGTTAACGGAAAAAAAATCCCGGGATTTGATAAAGATGTAAAGGCGTACAGCTACCTGCTGAAGAGGAATTCGAAAATACCGGTAGTGAAAGCTGAGGCTCTGAGCAGCGGAATTTCGGTTGAGATTGAACAGGCCAGGGCAATTCCGGGAACTGCCACAGTGCAATTGATCGATAATATCACCCTGGAAAAGAATGTATATTACCTGAATTTTGATTCTGAATCGGTAAGCGACGAATTCAACGGCGCCGCTGTTGACTCCCGATGGGAATGGGTTCGCGAAAACAAATCAACCCGAAGTTTATCCTTAAAACCAGGTTCGCTGACAATCACAGCTGAAAGGGGAGGTGTTCTGGAGGCTCCGAACAATGCACGAAATATATTGCTTCAAAGTGCAAACAACGACTGGACAATTGAAACCCGCCTGGTTTGTTCCAGGTCTCCGTCGCAACCCGAGAATGCAGGAATCCTGGCTTACCAGGACGACGATAATTTTGTGAAGCTGATGTTCAGGGCTGTGGTCAAGACAACCCGGGCCAGGGGAGTGCAACCCGGCACAATTGACCTGGTTATGGAAGAAAACGGCATTGCAAAATCACTTGCAACTTTCAACTTAAAAAATGAAATCATTGGAGACAATACTCTGAATCTTAAACTGGAGAAGAAAGGAAGTATTTACACGGCATATTATTCAACTGACGGGGTTAAGTACGAGTTGCTCGGAACGGCAAACCTGCTGCTGAAAGACATCAGAGCGGGCCTGATCGTATGCGATGGGACAGTGGCTCAATACATGAAGAGTACGTTCTGGTTCGATTCTGATACAACAAAACCAGACACGCCCTTTGATGTTTCTTTCGACTATTTCCGCATAAAGAACAGCGGGCTGAAATAATAACCGGATAATTTTAATAACCAATTATGAAAAATAAAATTCTGATACTCGCTGCCGGACTGATCTGGATCTCCGGTCATGGTCTCGGCCAACAGGCAAACGTGAATCTCGATTACAATCCGCAAAAGGATACGGAAGGTCTGATTCCGTTCAGCGCTAATGTGAATTCACCCGAGGTGCGCGACGACAATACAGTTACTTTCCGGTTAAAAGCTCCCAACGCACAGAAGGTTGTTTTGCCGGCCGGGGCAATCCACACGACCAATAACCTTGGCCGGGAGCCTATTCCTTTTACAAAGGGTGACGATGGTATATGGACCCTGACAATCGGGCCGCTCAAACCGGATATGTACGCTTATCATTTCAATGTAGACGGCCTTCAGATTCCTGATCCGAACAACACTTACGCTGCTTTTACAGCCATGCCGCCTTACAGTGAGCTGATCGTGCATGGCGACGGGCCTGCATATTACGATGCCCGGAATGTTCCTCACGGAACCGTTACGCGCCATGTCTATCATTCGGACGTAACCGGCGGTGAGCGCGAACTCTACGTTTATACTCCTCCGGGTTATAACCCGAAGAAAAAATACCCGGTATTGTATCTGCTGGGTGGAAGCGGCGAGCTGCCGTCCAACTGGGTGTTCGACGGACGGGCGAATTTTATTCTGGACAACCTGCTGGCCGAAGGGAAAGCAGTCCCGATGATTATTGCCATCCCTAACAACCAGGTAATTCACCGGAATCATCCCAAACATACCGAACTGACTTTCGATATTCTTGAAAAGGAGATCAGGAATCATGTAATTCCACTGGTTGACGGGGCTTACAGCACTATCAGGTCACCAAAAGGCAGGGCCATCTCAGGTTTGTCGATGGGAGGCCGGCACAGCATGTTTATCGGATTTCGTTCACTTGACCTGTTTGCCAACTTCGGCATTCTCAGCGCCGGTGACACGAATGCGGAAACCTCGCTGGCACACTTTTTAAACGATCCGAAAGTAAACGAAAAGGTAGATTACCTCTTTGTTGGTCAGGGTACTGAAGAAGCAAAAGGATTCATAGGGCGAAGGTGCCTGGTTCTGCATGAAGCCCTTGTGAAACATGACATTAAGCACCAATATTATGTTGGCGGTCACGGCGGCCACGACTGGTCTACCTGGCGGCACCTGCTATATTATCAGTTTCTGCCCAACCTCTGGCGGAGCAAATAGCTCAGACGGACCAGGCGGACATCGGCTCTGTTATCATTGCTGAATCGCTTAATGTTGTCCATTATTATTTCAGTTGGATAAAGATTATGATAGGAAAGGAGTGGGTAAAATGATACTTTTTCAAACAGCTGCATATTATTATTAGCAGTATCTTAACCCCTCATTAAAATGTCAATGAGAAGATCTGTTTTTACATTTCTGGTCATCCTCATAGTTCTTTCATGCAGTAATGAGGGTAAGAAGCAATCACTTATTGAAAATCCGGATACCGGTGACAAGATGGAACAAGGACGGGACAGTCTGAGATACCTGGCTCTGGGAGACTCATACACGATAGGTGAAAGCATTGACCCTGCCATGCGTTATCCCGTTCAGATAGCAGATTCACTGACTGAGCGTGGATGGTATGTGGAAGCACCACAGATCATTGCAGTTACCGGTTGGACGACAGCGGACCTGAAGGCTGGCATAAGAGCTGCCAACCCACAGGGTCCGTATGATCTTGTCAGCCTCCTGATAGGTGTAAATAATCAGTACAGGGGTTTGGATATCAATATTTACAGGAAGGAATTCGGCGAACTAATAGATCAGTCGATCAGGTTTGCAGGAAACGACACTTCCAGGGTCATAGTCTTTTCAATCCCTGACTGGGGAGTGACCCCGTTTGCCTCGGGCAGGGACAGGGAGAAAATTGCCAGGGAGATAGACCAGTATAATGCTGTAAAAGAAGAGATCACTTTTTCAAGGGGAGTTGTCTGGGTAGACGTAACTGCCGTTTCAAGGCTTGCAGAAACAGATCTGACTCTTATTGCCGGTGATGGCCTGCATCCGTCAGGCAAGATGTATACAGAATGGGTAAGACTGGCGCTTCCGGAGATATTGAAAATTATTGATAAGGAGTAGCCATGGAGATGGAATCGGCATACAAGGAAGCCCTGGCCCTGGATGAGCAGGACGAACTCTCTGCGTACAGGTCAAGGTTCATTTCAGGTGATGAAAAGTTGATCTACCTCGACGGCAATTCACTGGGCCGACTGCCTGCTGAGAGCAAGGCAATAGTGGACCGGACTGTTAACCTTGAGTGGGGCGAGCGACTGATACGAAGCTGGAACGCGGACTGGTTTACGAAGAACAGGGAGCTGGGAGATAAGATTGCCCGTATTGCCGGTGCTTCCGAAGGTGAGGTGATTGTTACTGATACAACTTCGGTCAACCTTTACAAACTGGCCCATGCAGCGCTTAAGTATAAAGAGGGAAGGAGACGGATCGTGACAGATGAACTGAACTTTCCTTCTGACATTTATATCCTGCAGGGACTGGTAAAGGCGTTCGGGGACGGATATGAACTGACTGTTGTTCCTTCAAGAGATGGCTTGACGATCGATACCGGGGATCTGAAGGCAAATATTGATGACAATACTGCGCTGGTCTCACTCTCGCATGTGGCATTCAAGTCTGCTTTCAGGTATAATATGAGGGAGATCACATCGCTCGTTCACGCGAAGGGGGCGATGATGCTGTGGGACCTGAGCCACAGTATTGGTGCGGTTCCCGGTGAACTGAACGCATCAGGGGCCGATCTTGCAGTGGGATGCACTTACAAGTACCTCAATGGTGGTCCCGGATCACCTGCATTCCTGTATGTACGAAAGGATCTACAGGATAAACTTTCATCACCCATATGGGGATGGTTTGGTGAGAAGAATCCCTTTGATTTTACGTTGGAATACCGTCACGGTGAAGGCATCAGCCGTTTCCTGGCCGGCACACCTCCGATATTAGCCCTGAAAACCATTGAACCCACCCTCGATATGATGAACGAGGCCGGCATGGAGAGGATCCGGAAGAAAAGCGTTGAGCAGTCTGAATTCCTTTTAAAGCTTGCTGAGGAATTTCTTCATCCTCTGGGCTTCCGGCCGGGATCTCCCCTCGATCCTGAAAAACGGGGATCACATGTATCGCTGCGTCATCCGGAGGCCTACCGTATATGCAAGGCCCTGATAGATCCGGGTGTGGGAGATTATGTAGTCATTCCTGATTTTCGCGAGCCTGACAATATACGCCTTGGGATTACTCCATTATACACCACATATACGGAGATATTTCTTGCGGTCAGGGAAATAAGTGAAATAGTTGAAAATAAACTCTTCCTGAAGTATTTATCCAACAGGGAGAAGGTAACCTGACAGGGATAATTCAGGGGCAAAGCCGGGCCAGAGATTGATTTCACTGATTGCTGCATGTTCCTTCATAACCTCCCTGATGTCAGCCACCGGGTTATCAACAACTTGTTATGCATCAGCCAGTATATTGCCCGAGGCAGCCATGAGGCAACTGTCAGCGGTTGACATGATGGCTGAGAAATATGCTGCCAGTACAATTCCTAAAAATCCTACAGGCAGCACTGTCCTTATCAAAACCGGCAGTCCCATTTCAGCATCGAGATTTTGCATAGAATAGCCAGGCAACAGACCATTTTCCAGGGCTACCCTGGCGAACATTCCCAGGATTACCCCGACGAAAGCCATTATGGGATACTCGAAAAGCCCTGCGATAAGCCATCCTTTTTGTGCGGTCTTTCTGTCTTTCGAGGCATAAATCCTTTGATAAAGGGTCATGCCAATAAACCAGATAGGAATAATGGTGATCATCCAGTTGACAATTGTCTGCCAGCTTATTGCAGTCAGGCTGAGAAAAGAAGGTTCCAGCGTATTCACTATCATTTCAAGCCCGCCGATCTTTACGAATGCAACTGGCAGGCCCACAAACAGCAACCCCGACATTAAGATGATCCATTGCACGGTATCTGTATATATTACAGCCTCCGACGTCTGTTGCCACTACTGACAGACCGATGTGCAAACTGCTGAGTTTCCTTCCTCCTACGTAATAATCATCCGTTGATTTATTTTTACGCATGAAGTACGCCCCAACGCCAAGCATTGTTGCCAGATAAATGCATATAAGCGTTATGTCAATCCAACTCATCTGCAATAGTTCAGATTCTGACAACCTTTTTTATCCGCATGTTACAGATGTTTGTAATAGACATTCATGCTTTCAATCCTGCCTGAGATGTTTGTGTTTTTAATGAGTGTCCCCGAATAGCGGTATTTATTTCTTAAGAATGTTTTGTTCATCGGCAATGAATTCAACCTGGCTATTGTGTACAGAGTATGTATTCCCTGTTCTTTCATTTCTTCTTCCATGGATCTCAATAGAATCCCCGAAAGTCTGTTACCGAGGTAAGCAGGATGTGTGGCGAAATCTGTCATTTCAGCATTACCGGCTTCGCGATCGATTTCGGAAGATGCCAGTGCAGCAAGTTTCCCATTTTTCTCCGCCCCGAAATAAACTACATCCTCTTGCATGGTTTTCAGTATGTATTCCGGGTTATGAATAGGGAAAGGATAGCTCTTGAACACTTCGGAATATATTTCAGTCATTTGTGGCACATCTGATCCGGAAAGAATTCTGACCTTATAGGCAGAATTAACTTTTGGTGTGCCATTCATGTTCTCTGTCAACAGATTATGCAGTTTCTTTAATTGAGAATGCTCGATATTACGGAGTCTGTCAGAATTCAGGAATTTGGACAGAAAGAATACGTCCTCCTTATTGTTGAAGAAAGCCGGTATGTATGCCTCGAGTATATAGCCGTCTGCAAAAAACAGGGGAGCGATGTATTTAGGCACTTTACAGAATATTTTAGAATAATCATTCTCTTTTGCCAGATTTGATATTGACTGGAGAATTATACCCAGGTCATCTTCGCATAACCTGATTAAATATATTCTGTCATTGTGTTTACCATGCTGAATAATGGAGCCTTTGCCAATTTCTGTTACCTGATCACGCATTGTTATCCCTCCTTTGAAGCCTTTCATTGTCTCCAGGTATTAAGGATATGATGTCATTGGAATCGGAAAGCAGCTTTTCAATACCTACCGCATCGGCTTCATCAGTCTCATTTAAGTTCAGATCCAGCTTGCAGTCTTTACAATTTCGGTCACACATTATCGGTTCATAGCTGTCGGGTTCCTTATAGGTGGTGATCACACCTTCGTAATTTCGCAACACGATTTTGTTCGTTGACCAGGAAATGATGTAGTTAGGCATAATGGGAATCTTCCCTCCTCCGCCAGGTGCATCTATTACATATGTCGGCCGTGCAAAGCCACTTGTATGTCCGATCAGGCTTTCCATGATCTCAATGCCTTTCCCAATGGGGGTTCTGAAATGCGCCAATCCTTCTGAAAGGTCACACTGGTATAAATAATAAGGGCGGATTCTGTTCTGTACCAGCTTGTGCAATAACAGTTTCATGATCCTCGGACAGTCATTCACATCGGCCAGAAGAACTGACTGGTTGCCCAGCGGAAATCCTCCGTCCGCAAGTTTTGCTATAGCCTGTTTTGAAGATGTGGTGATTTCATTGGGATGGTTGAAATGAGTATTGATCCAGAGGGGGTGGTGCTTTTGCATCACAGAGACCAGATTGTCTGTGATCCTGTACGGAAGCACTACCGGCATCCTCGTTCCTATACGAATTATTTCCACATGCGGGATATTACGTATTTCCGTAAGCAACCAGTCGAGTTTCTCATCTGAAAGCATCAGAGGATCCCCTCCTGACAGAAGTACATCTCTTACCTGGGGGGTTCTCCTGATGTATTCTATTCCTTCGGACAACTGTTCTTTCGACGGAATAAAGTCTATATCACCTACCTTTCTTTTTCTTGTACAATGCCTGCAGTAAATTGAACAGATATTGCTGACATGAAAAAGCACCCTGTCTGGGTACCTGTGGGTAATCCCCCGAACGGGACTGTCTTCATCCTCTGACAGGGGATCCCTGTGTTCAGATTCTAATGTAATCAGTTCCTCAACCCTGCCAAATGACTGTTTGAAAACAGGATCAGACCTGAAATTATCAGTATTGATCAATGAAAGGTAATAAGGTGTGATGGAGAGGGGAAACTTATCGAAGACAGCTTTCAGCTTAATCCGTTCCTGTTCGTCAAACTTTATTCCTGTCAGGTATTCAAATTTCTCCAGCGATCTGATAGCATGTTTCAGTTGCCATTTCCAGTCTTTCCAGTTTGACAATTTTGGCTCTTCATCAATCTTGTTCGCAATCTCTTTCTGGACAGTATTGTAAATCATAAGAATAGCATATAGATTCAATGCGAACAAAAATACTACAAATGAAGGAATATACCTAAATTAATCCTGATTTTGCCGAAGAAAGAAAAGACGAGAGATGCCGTAAAATATTATTACTGGCTTGTATTTAGTGCATTATCATTCTCAATATCAACTTCTAATGTAATCAGGGGAGATGCTTCCAATTGTTCAATATCCAGCAGCCTCACAAGAGTTTCCAGACTGTTTTCAACTTTTCTGATTTCGGGTTCATCCAGACTCTGGAGTTTAGTCGATAATTGTTCGTGTAGAAGCGGTGGAATAGTACTGAGTAACTCTTCTCCTGAGGATGTAAGTGCGATATTGGCTATTCGTTTATCTCCTGATTTGGGCAGCCGGGCTAAATATCCCCTTTTTTCCAGCCTGTCAATGATACCGCTTACTGTACTGGAATTAAGGTTCAGGAATTTTTTAATTTCACTTTGTGTTGTCTGATAACTGGGTGAATTGTTAAGGAAATTCAAACACAATACCTGTGGAATAGTTACTCCGTATTCCTTTTGTATCTTCTTGGATTCGATATCTATTGAACGGACAATTTTCCGGATCTTGATCAGTATCTCTGTGGCATCCATACCGCTTAGATTAGTTATAGTGTAAAATTATGAATGTTTGACAGAAATTTAAGTATCAGGATAATTTTCAGGAGATACAAGTGTCATCGTGAGGTTCTATGCGAAGGATAATTGTGATACCACTGCCTCTTCAACCGGCTCCGCCATATTTACGATTAAAGACAGGATAGTATTTAAGACCTCACATCTGCAAGGAAAAATCAGGTCAGGCAGAAGGCAGTCAGGGCTTTTTCTGCAACGTCAATAACCATTCCCTGAATACAGGATTGGCAAACCTGTATTCGTTTTCAGATTTATAGATCAGCGCTTTTTTCTGCAATGATTTAAGTGCCTCAGTCAATGAGGAACTTACTGGCAGGTCAAACATAGTCCGGACCCTGTCTGAAAAAATACCAGAACCTCCGATCTTTGCTAAGGCCAGCAGGGTTGAACGTTGCGTATTGGTCAATTGATCATAGATATCCCGGAAAATATCTATCTGCGAATACATTACCCTGTTCAGCCATGCATCCCTGAAATCTTCCTTGTCCTGATCACTTCCGCCACGTATAAGATCAAAGACCACGGAAGCAAAGAATTGTGTATAATGTGGCTGACACTCCGATACTGCAAGGATACTGTCAATCGTGTGTTTTTTGATCTGCAGGCCATAATCACTGAATTTCTCATTTATGAAACCGGATAGTTCTGTTGCAGTGATAACGGACAGTTTCATTCTGGTTGCAAACTCGAAAAAAGGTGACTGTGCAGAAGCAAAAATATCTTCCATCATAGATTGTTTGCTGCCAAGAAAAATGTAAGAGACATCACGGTGTCTCTGAAACGAGGAGCGCATCCAGTTCAACAGGAAGGGATCAATTCTTGATATCTCCTGGAACTCATCAAACGCAATGCATATCCGCCTTTTTCTTTGTTGGGATATGCTGTTGGGAACGTCGAGTATTGTTTCAATATCTTTCTGCTGCTAAAGAAACGATATCTCCTTTTTTCTGTTGCAGAATGCCGTGTCGTTGAGTTAAAAATACAGAACTCTTGCAGCCAGGTGTAACTTTTGATGTCACAATATGTATTGGAGATTATCGGGATAAAGACTGGGCACCTCAACTTGTCTTTCAGTGAAGCATACAAGTTGTGTGTCTCAAGAATGCCATCCTCAGGATCAGATATATTTTAGATAATGCTCAAGGAATACATCATATAGCCTGAATGAGCCATGGTCTTTTATAATAAGTTGCTTGTCAAGTAATGAGTTTATTGCCCTGTGCATACTGCTAGGGCTTTTTATTTTTGATACTTCCAGGAAATCAGCCGAGTTCGGACTTGAGATTGTGCTTAACTTTGCAATTGCTTTTAATACAATGAACTGTTGTTTTGTAAGCAATTCAGGGAGCTCGCTGTAGAAAACACTTTTTTCCAGTATAAAATCACGGTACAATAACTCAAATTCTGTTACTGAACCGGGCTGTTTTTCAAGGCTGTATAAAAAATTGGCGATTGCCTGAACATAGTAGGTGTGTTGGTGGGATATTGATAGTATATAATCAACGATTTCATGATTCACCTCTTTTTTAGCTTTCCTGAAGTGTTTTATGATGAAATCGAAGTATACTTTTTTTTCAATCTTTTCAATAGCAACCATTCGTGTTGATTGGTAAAATGGCATACTATATTTTGTAAATATATCATTCAGCAAGTGTTGTTCGCTTCCGCTGTAAATAAAGACAATATTTTGACTTTGCTGAGAGAGTGCGCGTAGCTTGCCTTCAAACGGAGACTGGTTATCGTACTTTTTAATTTCCTGAAATTCATCGATGGCAATCACAATCCGGATTTTGAGCTGATTTAAGAAATGATATATTTCTTCCAGGTTGCCGAAAATATTCTTTCTATCCCTGTAGATCATATCTATTGAGGGTAAGCCATCAATTCCAATGCTGAATGAAGCTCCGATTGATTTCAAAAAGGTTACCATTTTTTCTGAAAACTTCTGCTTAGAGAAGACCTTGCTTTTAATGATTCCGTTCGCAAGTTCCCTGGTGAACTCTTCTGCATTGCTTGTGCCCCAGATGTCAGTATATATACAAACATATTCTTTTTCCAGCTTCCTGAAAACATGTTGTATCAATGCAGATTTGCCCAGTCTCCTGTAACCATATAATGTGATGTCCTGGTTGTTCCTTATTGCGTTAACCAGCCATTCACTCTCCTCAATCCTGTTGCAAAAAAATTGAGGGCCTTTGTACCCTTTAATGACGAATGGATTCATAATCTTTGTTTTCCCAAAGATATTTATTTTATTCTGATTTCGCAACACGTGAAACGCAAAGTGCGAAACGCAATATGCGAAAGATGAATATTGCAGCCAGATTGCCTGCAGGGTTAAAAAATGGCCAGGTACTGTCCTTATGAAAGGAGTGTAATGTTCATGACATGGCGGTTTGGGTCATAAACAGGCAATTGTTCATTTCTTTGCCGGGCTGGGGTATGGCGGAGGTGTTATCTCCGTTACGCCCTCCTGCTCCAGTAGCTTCAATGCTTCCCTGACCGCTCTTTCCAGCTGGGGATCTATCCCCCTGGAAAGGGAGACCGCATCCTGGCGCACCTCAATATCCGGGGCCACACCCTCATTTTCGGCTATCCATTTCTTTGCCACGGGATCAAAAACTGCGTTGTCAGGAGCAGTAAGGGTGCCTCCGTCGACCATAGCATAATGCACCGATGACTTCACCAGTCCTCCCCAGGTACGTGTTCCGATCAGGGGCCCAGTCTTCTGCTGGCGGAAAACCCACGGGAAGAAGTCGCCTCCCGAACCTGACATCTCATTTATAAGGAGAACCTTCGGACCGAGGATGCCTGCCGGAAGGCGGAACGGCCGGCCTCCGGGCACTTCATTGGTAAGGGCAGCCCTGATCCGGCGGTTCATCAGGTCAACCATATAGTCGTCAAGCAGGCCGCCACCGTTGAAACGCTCATCGATCACCGCACCCATTTTATCCTGCTGTGCAAAGAAATAGCGGTTGAATGAGACAAAACCCGGAGTGCTGGTGTTTGGTACCCACACATAAGCCAGCCTGCCACCGGAAAGGCTGTCGACCAGCCTGCGGTTATCCTCCACCCATGCTCTCTGGCGCAGGCCTGATTCACTGCCGACGGGCTTCACCACCTCTTTCCAGGACCCCTCAAACTCCGGATTCTTGTTGATATGCAGTGTGGTCTGCACATTCAGCGTTCCGTCAAGGTATTGCCACGGATCATCTGCGGCAGTGAGCTCCTTCCCGTTTATGCCAACCAGGTAATATCCTTCCTCTACCTTCAGCCCGGGCCTGTCAAGCGGACCTGAAAGCTCGGGGTTCCAGCTTTCAGTTGTATAGATACGGCTGATCTTCCAGCGGTTGTTTTCCGGCATCAGGTCAGCGCCAAGCAATCCGGCAGAGGACTTCTCCACCTCAGGGTAGTCGCCTCCGCCGACAAAACTGTGTCCTACTGACAGTTCACCGTTCATCTGGTCAAGGATGTAAGTCAGGTCAGCCCTGTGCTTAACAAACGGGATGAGCGGAGCATACTTTTCATATACTGCATTCCAGTCTCTTCCGTGCATTCCGGGATCGTAGAAATAATCCCTCTCATATCTCCATGCCTCCTCAAAAATCTGTTTCCACTCTTCTGACCTGTTGAGGAGCATCTTCAGGTCAATCTTAACTGTCTTTCCGTCAGAGCCTGAAGCTGCTGAAGTGTTCATTATCTTCCAGTCGCTGCCAATTCTTGCGAGCATCTTGTTGCCGTCGGCAGAGACGGAGGCCTGGTTTGCGCCGCTGACGAAATCTTTGGCTTCGCGCTTTTCAAGGATGAATTTCCTGATAACATACCCTGGTGTTCCCTCTTTGCTCTCGCCTGTAAAAAGGGTGCCTGCGGGACCGCTGACAAGCATCCGGTAATTGCCCCTGGGCAACGGCAGCGTAATGGTTCTCCGGCCGATGTCTGCAAGGTCAATGGTGACAGCAACAGGATCCTTGCTTTTTGCACCTGCACTGTCCGCGGCATTTTTTTCGGGCTGTTTGCCCTTTGCCTGTTTCTTTGTCTCCGGCTCCGGCTTCTTCTCTTCCTTCACTGTCTCTTCGTCGCTTTGCGGCTTGAAGGGCGACGGGTCATCCTTTCTGAGGTTGATGACATAGACAGTGTAGTCCGGATCGGAAGTGATGGCGCTGGTATTTGCCCATCCCGAGCCGAGTGCCAGGTTGGTGCTTGCCAGGAAGTAAAGATGCTTCCCGTCCCTGTCCCATGCGGGAGAAAAGGAGTCTGCGAATGGGTCAGTGAGTGCATGCCTTGTATCACTCTTCGCTGACCATGCCTTTATCTGCCGGAAATTGTTTGTTCCTGTTTTCGTGTATGCCAGCCATTGGGAGTCATGTGACCATGTAAGGCCCATATCACCCCTTTCAGTGTTTACACCGGCAGTGTCAATTGTCCTGATGGTTCCTTTGTCAATATCCACTATCCGTACTCTCACCTTGTCATCAGCAAAGGCAATCATCTTCCCGTCAGGTGACCAGGCCGGTTCCCAGGCCATCTTCGACTCGCCTATGGAGATTTTCCGGGGATCGGATAAGCCGTCCTGTGATGCTATGAGCAGGTTGTAACCTTCTCCTCCGGCATCGGAGAACCATGCCACCTCATCTCCTTTCGGGGACCAGACAGGGGCGTGGTCGGCCGCACCGGAGGAGCGGGTCATGTTTCTGGCATCACCATTCTCAGCCGGCACGGTGAAAATCTCACCGCGCGCTTCCATGAGTATTCTTTTTCCCGTAGGAGAGAGAGAAACGGCCCTGGCGTATTTTTTCACATCGGTCCATCCTGTTTCAGCCCAGGGAAAATCAGCGGTAATTGTTATGTTTAGCTGCCGTGTCTCTCCGGATGAGAGATCAAGAGTATGAAGATAACCGTCACGTTCATATGCCAGCATGTTGCCATATCCGTCAAGCCATTTAATGTCGGAGCCTGTCAGGTGAGTAACCTGTTGCAGCTCTTCCGTAGCCGGGGTGTATGACCAGATATTGGAGGTATTATCACGGTCTGAAAGGAAATAGACCCTGTCGCCAAGCCATAGGGGTTGAATATCTATTGTTGACTCATTGGGAATCAGTTTTTCGCCCTGATCCTCAAGATTCAGAATTATGAGCGGGGTGTTCTGTCCTCCGCGGTAATTGCGCCATTCGACATCCCAGCGCTGTACCCTGTCAATAATTACCTGGCTGCCGTCAGGAGAGAAGGAGCCGTCTGAGGCCCATTGTTTTGTAAGCATGGCAGATGGTCCTCCCTCAGCAGATACAGTCCAGAGGCGTGCAAAGGATGACGGTGCGTTGTCACGCGTAGTTGAATAGAGAATCTTTTTGCCATCAGGAGACCATCCCCTGACGGTTGCAGGGGCCGGGTGCCACGTAAGCCTCCTGGGTGTGCCTCCCCCAGATGAGACTATATAGACAGCCTGGTTGCCTGAACGGTTAGAGTTAAAGGCAATCCATCTGCCATCCGGCGAAAGGAGAGGATTTCCTTCCACGGCCGCAGTGCTGGTGATACGTTCAGCATTGCTGCCGTCGAGATCTGCTATCCATATGTCGCCTCCATATGTGAAAGTGACATGAGTATCTGTAATGGACGGCTGGCGAAGCAGCCTGGTGCCCTGCGAGTGGATAGATTCTGTAAACAGGGTAAAGAAGATCATCAGGAGTGCCAGATTCAGGGTTTTCCGGATTACGTGATTTCTGCCGAAGCGGCTGCCAATGATTGGGAAGGAGGTGATCCTGGGATTCATCGTTTGTGGGATTTGTTATTTTGAATGTATGGATTTCGGGATATGAAATTAGTCAATCTTCAGATCTTCGGTTGAAAATTACATTTAAAAAGACAGGGAAGCCGACCGGATGCTGCATTGTCAGTCTGCCAAATAACCATGACGACCATTTCAATTAATTAACAGGCGGGCAAATATGAACCATCTTTTGCATAAATTTGAATGATGCCGGGCAGGTTGCACGCTGTACCAATAACCTCTCAACCGGCCTCTGGCATCATGTAAATAAAACCGGACGATCAGTGATATTACTGCCTTCATCTGATAAAACATGGAATAGTGAAATAATGTTCACAGGCTTGTTTATACTGTTGACGGTTATCTTTTACACCCTTTACTGGCTGATTGCCAGTTCAAAAGGAATCAAAGAGATACTTTACGCACGACTTGATCCCCACAGGGCAAATGTGCTTCATGTGGTGTTCAGGAGGGTGACCGGATTTGTTCTTCTCGGTCTGTTGCCGGTGGCAGTATGCATTCTTTTTCTTAAAGATTATGCCCTGGCAGATGCAGGCATAGGATTCAACCCGGAGACCACGCGATTCACAATAATCAGCATTATCCTGCTTGGCCTGGTGATCATTCCGGTTGTATCCTTCACGGCTCGCAGAGCGAAGATATACTCGGTATACCCGGAGATCAGGGCATCACGATGGACGGGTCAGCTGCTGTTAATCGAAACGGTTACATGGGCACTATACCTGCTGGGATATGAAGCCCTGTTTCGGGGTGTGCTTCTCTTGGGCCTCGCAAGACTGCTCGATCCCGCCGCGGCCATTACAATAAACGTGATCCTCTACTCGGCAGCGCATTTTCCGAAAGGCAGGACAGAGACCCTGGCTGCCATTCCGTATGGTATTGTCCTGTGCATACTGACCCTTCATTCCGGTACAATATGGATAGCCTTTTTCACCCACCTGGTGAACGCGATGACTACATCCCTGTCAGCAATTAAGTTTAATCCTGAGATGAGTTATGAAAGAGTCCAAAATAAGAACATCAAGGTTTGAAGGCAAGGTGGCAGTTGTCACCGGCTCCGGAAGAGGAATTGGCAGGGCAATAGCCGCCGCCCTCGCATCAGAGGGAGCGTCGGTTGTGCTTAACGGAAGAGACACCGGCCGCCTGGAAGATGCTGAGAACGAGATCAGAAAGATCACCTCAAAGGTGAAATGTGTCAGTTGCGACCTGTCTGAACCTGCAGGCGGACAGTTCCTTATTGATGAGACCATAAAGACATTTGGCAGACTTGACATCCTGGTTAACAATGTTGGTGTTTCCATGCGCGGCAATTTCGCTGATCTCAACCCTGAAGTCTTCAGGATGATGTTTGAAAGCAATGTATTCAGTGCAGTCAATGTCACCATTCCCGCAATAAGGCATCTCAGGGAAACGAGAGGAAGTATTGTATTCATCTCCAGTGTGGCAGGAATAAGGGGACTGCCTTTTGTTTCAGCATACTGCTCATCCAAGATGGCGCTTAGGGCCCTGGCCGAATCGATAAGGATTGAAGAGAGCGGGCATGGCCTGCATGTTGGCCTGATCCAGGTGGGTTATACGGAAAATGATCCGGGAAAAGAGACTGTAAGCGCTGACGGATCAATGATTGCATTGCAACCACGTGCCGGACGGGGACTATTAAGCAAGGAAGCCGTTGCTAAGGCTGTCATAAGCAATATCAGGAACAGGAGGTTTATTACCACTCTTTCGTTTCTGGGAAAGCTCAATGCAGCAATTCAGCCTGTTTTTCCCGGCCTCGTGGAGATGTTGCTGATCAGAAATCTTCGAAGATTCAGGGAGAAATGTGATTGAACGGATCCATCAGATCACCCGGCATTCTCCTTCTCTTTCTTAATCAGCCAGTAGAGCCCCTTTACCCCGATCTTAATATCATCGAGCCTCAGGAGGACCAGTATCTTCTCGGTATAGGCAATTATTCCCCAGGTAACAACAAGGTAGTACAACCACGGGTAAAATCCAGATACAAACAGCACAAAGAAGAATATCCCCTGGGCATAACCGGCTGATACAGCCGAATATAGGTGCAGTCCGGGTATTTTTCTGAACCGGATAAAAGCTATTATGTAGCTTAAAATGAAGATTGCCAGGAAGATGTATAGAATCCACGCATGCGGACTTATCTCGGTCCACTTGAAGATGAACATGCCAAGAAGAGCCATCGCGATGGTGCATATATCCGCGAGGTTGTCAAGGGCAGCGCCGAAATGGGTCTGCAGCTTAAAGATACGGGCTATGTTTCCATCAAGGATATCACTCACCAGGCTGATGCACAACAGAATCACAAACCAGTTTTCGCGGCCGGTGACAGCCATATAGAGGATTACCGGGAAAACCAGTAAACGGTAAAGGCTTACGAAATTAGGAACATTAACAATGTTTTCACCCCGGACCATTATCTGTTTCATTTTTTCGCTGCTTTAAGATTCACAATTATATTTTTGGTTGCCTCAGAGGAATAATTGAAGTACCAGGAGGGCGCTCAGGGGTATGCTGAGATTGTCAGATCCCCGCCAGCTGACCAGCTCGGCCAGCATGGTAACCACTGCAACAAGCAGCGCCAGCCAGAATGTTTTGAGATCAAATACACCCCTGAAATAAAACAGGGCTATCAGGCTTATTATGAAGCTGGAACTCAGGAAGGCACCCGTTCCAAGCCATGTTTTATTCAGCTGCATTCCGCAGAGCCTGATATTATGGTTATGATTCTTAATGTTTATGCCAAGTATAGCCGCCAGCGGATCACATACGGCAAGGATAAGGATGGGGAGTATGAACAGGATCTTGTTATCCAGCAGATCGGCCCCCAGAAAGGTAACATAAACAGAGATAGGTAACAGGTAGCTTCCCATGGATCTCCTGTCTATATCATGAATCGACTTAAGTAGTCTCCCTCTTCTGGTGATGAACAATACTGCGGCAAACAGAACAGCCAGTACCAGTACGTACCAGTGTGACGGGAATATGTACGGAAATGGCACTGTAGCCAGCAATGATGTAAAATGTGCCAGCTTGCGTGTTATCTCACCGGGAGGCTTGAGTCTCCGGTAGAATAATTCATTGGCAACCAACAACAGGCTTATTCCTGTCAGGTAGATGAATGACAAAACAATAATATTTCCCATCACCGGTTCCATTTATTTCAGAAATAAGTTAAAACATAATGCAGCCCAGGCGCCTCCTGATATTAGGCTGTCGAACCTGTCGAGAAAACCGCCGTGCCCGGGGATCAGGTTGTTGAAATCCTTCACCTCGTATTTTCTTTTATAGAGGGAAGAGAGCAGATCTCCGGTGAATGCGAACAACAGGGTGCCCAGTGTAAAAACAATCAGTTCCGTAACTGAACCCGTAAACAGACCTTTCAGTAGAAATGCGCTGACTAGTGACACGATTGTTCCCCCGACAACTCCTCCGAGTGTTTTCCCTGGACTTATTTTTGGCATTATTTTTTTTCGTCCCCAGAGCTGGCCGGTTATCTGGCTGAAGCTGTCAAATATTGAAAGGATCAGGAAGGCGAACAGTATCAGTTTGTACGGCAGAAGTCCGAATTTCATAAATCCGGTGCAAAAGGCCGCATAGATCAGTAATGAGAGGATGAAGAATGTGACATGCTTCAGGCCGGACCGGTAAAACAGGTTTATCAGTTCAAGGCTTCCCGAAATGGCTATCATGATGGCCAGGTAAAGGAAGAAGCGGGGACGGATTGTAATGCTGAGAAACAGGATGTTGATTATGAAGAAATAAACGATGAATTTGGTATAGCTCTTTCGTGCAACCGATGCTTCCTTTTTCCTGTTGATCAGGTAGAAGCCAATACCTCCCAGGACAAAATAGATCAGGATGATAATATAAATGGTCCGTATCATAGATCCGTTCATGAGTGATTGCTTCCCAGTATCATCAATATCCCTATGACCACCATAACCGCACCATAGAAGTATGCTGCCGACTTTTCAGCTCTCTCCGGCTTTAATGCGGCAAGTATTCCCGGTCCTGCCAGTGCACCCAATACCGAACCGGCAGTGAGAAAAGACACAAGTGTGAGGTCAACCACACCAATGTAAAAGTGGGCGGCAGCAGCAAAGGCAGTATTGAACAGCATTACAGCCAGCGAGGTGCCGATGATTATTCGTAGCGAGTTACGGAGTGAGAATAATCCTGCCATGATCGGCATTGTTCCGCTGGTCCCGAATGTGCCGGTGATCAAACCGGCTACCAGACCGTAGAAAGAACCTCTGATCACCCCCTTGAATCCCGTACCCTCTTCTGTTCGTCCCCTCTTTTCCGCTCCCTGTTGTTTCCTGAAATTTCTTATCGCAATGGCAATTCCTATCAAGACAGAATAGACACCAAAGGCAACCTTTAGCTCTCTTTCGGTGATCCAGGCGGTAATCCTGGCTCCCGCAATCACACCTATTATTCCTCCTGAAATGAGTATGGCGGCCACCTTGAGATCAATGTTGTTCTTGCGGTAGTGCCCTATTGAACCAACAATGGCAATTGGCAGGGTGGCAACCAGGGAGGTCAGTACAGCGGTTTTGGCCGGGACGCCCAGCCACAATGTGAGCAGCGGGATAAAAAGCAAGCCACCACCTCCGCCAAACATCGTTCCGAACACGCCAACCACAAATCCCAATACCGGCAAGATAAAATAACTGTTTTGTACTTCTGAAAACTCAATCATTATCCGTGTCTT
>Ga0209408_1000784_pt1 | contig 22285 bp, 21 predicted proteins | sample AD_UKC107_MetaG_FD_184422 | JGI IMG/M metagenome (GOLD analysis project Ga0209408, IMG submission 184422) | Active sludge microbial communities of municipal wastewater-treating anaerobic digesters from Hong Kong - AD_UKC107_MetaG (SPAdes)... | ecosystem: Engineered > Bioreactor > Anaerobic >... | reverse complement strand
TCGCGTGAATTCGCCATCCTGAGCGAGGTCGAGAGGAATGGCACTAGACGCAGTGGTAGAGGACATTCTTGCAACCAGCAAGAGCAAGGTCGCGGAGATAAACGCCGAGACCGAGCAAGAGGTGGCAAGAATACTTAGTGAAGCCAGAGAACGTGCCGCGGAAATCAAGTCCGAAAAAGAGGGGGAGGCAGACAGCGCTGTAGAGGCTCTGGAGCGCAGAGTAATATCAAGCGCTCATCTTCAGGTGAAGAGGGCTGAGCTGAACGTGCGCAAAGATCTCATGGAGGAGACTCGTAAGAAGCTCGTCGAGGCGGTATCAAAGCTGCCCGAGAAGGAGAACGAGAGCCTCGTCAAGGAGATCGTCAAGTCCTACGACCTGAAGGAGATGAAGGTCAAGTCCGCCAAGAAGGACAAGACCTTCGTCTCCTCTATTGCCCCCAACTATGGCGGAACTGTTGATACCGTCGGCGGCGTCGTGATAGAGAGCGAAGATGGATCGATGAGTTACGATCACACCTACGAAACTCTGGCGAGCGAAGCATTCAGCAAGTCCATGAAAGACGTCTCCAAAATCCTGTTTGGGTGAGGCCATGCCGGTACTACGTTTGCCGAAGTTCGGAAAACCGGTGAAGTACGCGTACATCACGGGCAGAGTTAGGGCGATGAAGACCAAACTCGTACCCCATGAGATGTATCAGAGAATGCTGGGCATGGACATACCAGAGATCACGCGGTACCTGGAGGAGACCCAATATAAGGAAGAGATCGACTCGATGGCCAAGGATCATTCCGGCGCAGAGCTGGTGGAGTACGCCACCTTTGCCAACCTTGCCAAGACTTACAGGAAACTCCTGGAGGTCTCGATCGATGAACCTCAGTTCCTCATTCTGGAGTACCTGAGGCGTTGGGACATCTGGAACATCAAGACGATACTCCGAGGCAAGTTCTACGGGGCCAGCGAAGAGGAGATAATGAAGTACCTGGTGCCCGCCGGCGAGCTGAACCTGGAGTTCCTGGAAGGTCTGGCCAAGAAGGAGCGGATCGAGGAGGTCATCTCAGCCTTCGACGGTACCGACTACTACGAGGCTCTGGCCCACTACGACGGACAAATGCTCTCTTCGGTGGAGAACGCCCTGGACAAGCTCTACTACTTCCGTATGGAGCGTGCTGTGGGCGGAACCCTCTCCGTTGGAGGCGGTCTCCTGCTGAAGTACGTCCGAAAGGAGATAGACGTCAAGAACCTGGTCACCCTCTTCCGGATGAACAAGGCCGGAATCGAGGCAAGCGTAATACAGGAGAACCTGATCCCCGGCGGCAAGCTCCATGACGAGCTGAGCCGGATGGCAGGTCAGTCCTACAACGAGTTCGTCAGGGGGCTTGAGGGATATCCCTTCTGGAGCGCCATCTCGGACGTCGTGGCTGAGGGGGGGAGTGTGAGCAGGATAGAGACGCGTCTCCGGGCTTACCTGGTGCGGTACGCCTGGGCACTGTCGAACTATCATCCGCTCTCCATCCTTCCGGTGCTGGGTTATATCGTCAGCAAGGACACCGAAGTTTCAAACATCAGAAAGATCGTCCGCGGCAAGGAGGCTGGACTTTCTGCTGAGCTCATTGAAGAACAGGTGGTGGCGTAATGCAGATAGCTGTTATCGGCAGGGGTGATTCCGTAATCGGATTCACCCTGGCGGGGGTACGCAAGGCATACGAGGCCACCACGCAGGAAGAGCTCATCTCGAAGATCGAGGCGGTTATGGCGGATCCCGAGGTCGGAATCGTCGTTCTGGGCCAGGCGGATTTCAATAACCTCCCCTCAAGGCTCAGGGGAATGCTGACCGACTCGGTCAAGCCAACGGTGATAGCCATCGGAACTGAGCAGAGCACAGAGATGAGAGAGAAGATTAAAAGGGCAATAGGTGTTGATTTATGGAAGTAGGCACGGGCAAAGTTCATAGAGTTGCCGGGCCGGTGGTGCAGGCTACAGGTCTTAAATCTCACATGTATGACCTGGTCCTGGTCGGCGAAGAGGGGCTGATGAGCGAGATCATCGGCATCGCCGGGGACAAACACGTCATCCAGGTATACGAGGATACTGCAGGCGTGAAGCCTGGGGAGCCCGTCAAGGAGACTGGAGCACCGCTGGTAGCACAACTCGGTCCAGGGATTCTTACCTCTATCTATGACGGGATCCAGAGACCTCTCCCCCAGCTGGTGGAGGCGTCTGGTAACTTCATCAGCAGAGGTCTTTTCGTTGATGGTATAGACCACAAGAAGAAGTGGGAGTTCACTCCGGTCGTGAAGAAGGGCGACAAGGTGGAGCCTGGACAGACCATCGGTACAGTACAGGAGCAGCTCCTGATCAAGCACAAGATCATGATGCCCCCGGGCAAGCGGGGCACGGTCAAGGAGATCAAGTCCGGAAACTTCACCGTCGAGGAGACGATATGCGTTCTGGAGGACGGGACGGAGCTCCCCATGATCCAGTACTGGCCGGTCCGCAGAGCTAGGCCATCCCAGGTGAAGCAGGCACCCACCATCCCCTTGAGGACGGGACAGAGGGTCATTGATGGATTCTTCTCCCTGGCCAAGGGCGGAACCGCGGCCATCCCTGGCGGGTTCGGCACCGGAAAGACGGTCATGCAGCAGACCCTCTCCAAGTGGTCTGACGTCGACATCGTCGTCTACGTTGGCTGCGGCGAGCGGGGCAACGAGATGGCAGACCTGCTCCACGAGTTCCCGGAGCTGGTGGACCCCAGGACCAACAGACCCCTGATGGAGAGGTCCATCGTCTACGCCAACACCTCCAACATGCCTGTGGCGGCGAGAGAGGCTTCCATCTACACCGGGATCACCACCGCTGAGTATTACCGAGATATGGGATACGACGTGATGATGACCGCCGACTCCACCTCTCGCTGGGCCGAGGCCATGAGAGAGCTCTCCAGCCGTCTTGAAGAGATGCCTGGTGAGGAAGGATATCCCGCCTACCTCGGGGCAAGGCTCGCCGACTTCTATGAGAGGTCTGGCAGGGTTACGACCCTGGAGGGGACCGAGGGTTCCATCAGCATAGTCGGTGCCGTCAGTCCGCCCGGTGGAGACTTCACCGAGCCCGTTACTCAGAACACCCTCCGTATCACCAAGGTATTCTGGGCGCTGGACTCGAAGCTCACTCAGAGGCGTCACTTCCCCTCCATCAACTGGCTGGACAGCTACTCCCTCTACGACCTGGCCCTTGAGCCCTGGTTCGTTGAGAACGTTTCACCGGACTGGAACAAGAACAAGAGGCGGGCCATGGAGATCCTCCAGGAGAACGCCGAGCTGGAAGAGATCGTGATGCTGGTCGGATCCGACGCTCTGCCAGAAGACCAGCAGCTGACCCTGGAGGTCGCCAGAATGATCATCAACTTCTGGCTAGCTCAGAGTGCGTTCCACCCGGTGGACACCTTCTGCCCGTACAAGAAGCAGTTCGACCTGCTCAAGGCGATCCTCTCCTTCAGGGACCACGCCTTCGAGGCTCTCGCCCGGGGGGTCCCCACCGATGTGATCCTCGGAACGCCCTCCAAGGATGCCCTGGCTAAGGTCAGACTTATTGAGGACTACGAGCCCGAGCTGAACAAAGTGCTGGCTCAGATGGAGAGCGAGTTCAAGACGATGTCATGAGGGTGGTTATCAATGACCAAGGAGTACAAGACAATTAACGAGATCAAGGGCCCTCTGCTCTTCGTCGAGAAGACCGAGCCCATAGGTTTCAACGAGCTGGTGGAGATCCGGACGGAGACTGGAGAGATGAAGAGGGGCCAGGTTCTGGACACCTCCAACGAAGTAGTCGTGGTTCAGGTCTTCGAAGGGACGGGCGGCCTGGGGAAGGAGTCCTCCGTCAAGTTCACCGGCGACGTGATCAAGATGCCCCTCTCTCCCGACATCATCGGGAGAGTTCTTTCCGGGTCCGGTCAGCCCCGTGACAGCGGTCCCCCCATCGTCCCCGAAGTGGAGAGGGAGATCGCAGGCGCTGCCATCAACCCCGCGGCAAGAGAGAAGCCGAGAGCTTTCATCCAGACGGGCATCTCCACCATCGACGGGACCAACACCTTAGTCCGTGGCCAGAAGCTGCCCATCTTCTCCGGGGCGGGTCTTCCCCACAACGACGTGGCTCTGCAGATCGCCCGTCAGGCCAAGGCCCTCGGAGAGGCCGAGTCCTTCGCCGTCGTCTTCTGTGCCATGGGCATCACCAACGAAGAGGCTCAGCACTTCATGGCCGACTTCGAGAGGACCGGAGCCCTGGAGAGGGCGGTCGTCTTCCTGAACCTGGCTGACGACCCCGCCGTCGAGCGGCTGCTCACCCCCAGACTGGGGCTGACCACCGCCGAGTATCTCGCCTTCGACCTGGACATGCACGTTCTGGTCATCTACACCGATATGACCAACTACTGCGAGGCCATGAGACAGATGGGTGCGGCTCGTGAAGAGGTGCCCGGCCGACGAGGATACCCCGGCTACATGTACACCGACCTGGCCATCCAGTATGAGCGGGCGGGTATCATCACCGGCAAGAAGGGGTCCATCACTCAGTTCCCCATCCTCACCATGCCCGGCGACGACATCACCCACCCCATCCCCGACCTAAGCGGCTACATCACCGAGGGTCAGCTCATCGTCTCTCGTGAGCTTCACCGAAAGGGTATCTACCCGCCCATCGACATCAGGCCGTCCCTCAGCAGGCTGATGAACTCCGGGATCGGTGCAGGTCACACCCGAGAGGACCACAGGGCGGTCTCAGACCAGCTCTACGCCTACTATGCAGAGGGGTGCGATCTCCGAGGCCTCGTGGCCATCGTGGGCAAGGAAGCTCTCTCAGAAAGGGACCGGCTAGTCCTGGAGTTCGCCGACGCCTTTGAGCAGAAGTTCGTCAACCAGGGCAGAGATGAAGACAGGACCATCTTCGATACTCTGGACATCGGATGGAACCTCCTCTCGGCCCTTCCCGAGACGATGCTCACTAGGATCGACGACCACCTCATCAAGAAGTACCACCCCAGGTACAGGAAGAAAGAGTGAGATCATGGCCGTAATCAGAGGGACGAAGCCGACCAGGGCCGTCCTTATCGCCCTCAAGAGGAGGATCAAGGTCGCTCAGATGGGTCACAATCTTCTGAAGATGAAGCGTGACGGTCTGATGATCGAGTTTTTTGAGGTCCTCAACCAGGCGAAGACGATCCGTCAGGAGCTGGTCGAGGACTTCATCCGAGCTCAGCAGAGCCTCAACATGGCCAAAGCCTCCGAAGGCGCGCTCGCGATCAAGAGCGTCGCCTTCGCTCTCCAGAAGGAGCCGGCTGTAGAGCTGGAAAGCAGGAACATCATGGGCGTCGTAGTGCCGAAGATTACGGCAGATTCGGTTCAGAAGCAGATGTTCGAGCGCGGATACGGCATCATCGGTACCAGCGCTGCCATCGACGAAGCTGCTGAGGCCTACGAGAGCCTGGTGGACAAGATCATCACCGCTGCAGAGGTGGAGACCGCTTTGATCAAGCTGGTGGAGGATATCGACGCCACCAAGAGACGGGTGAACGCTCTGGAGTTCAAGGTGATCCCCGACATCAGGGATACCGTCAAGTTCATCGGCTTCGCTCTGGAGGAGATGGACAGAGACAACCTGGTCAAGCTGAAGATGCTGAAGGGCAAGGCCCAGAGGGCAGCGAAGGCCGCCGAGGCGGAGGCCAAGAGGGCGGCCCTGGAGGGTTCCGGCACCGAGCCCATGGGGCCAGGAGCCGGAAAGTCGAAGGGCTTGCCCAAGACGGAAGCGGCTTAATTTCGGCGTCAACCTATGCCCAACCTGCTTGAACGGAAGGCAGAAGAGTGGTTTGGAACCCCCGAGAAGAAGGCACGGCTGCTACAGTGGCTCGTGTACATCTCGAACCTGTACGTGCTCTTCGGGGTGTTCGTCCTCATTTGGGTTCTGTACGGCGATCATCTGATCGCCCTCTGGAACTCATTGAGGTGATGATGAGAGGGACGTGGGTCCCGCTGCATTGGGGCCCAGGTTTCGCTCCATCTCTATTTTTAGCTCTGCTTCAATCGTAGCCAAACTTCAGGGATACGGCCATCTTAAGATACGGCCGTCTTCAGCGGATGGATTCGAGTCCCAACTCTGGACGAGGCCGCTACATCTTTGAGCTGGGCGATCCTGTAGCCAGAGATCACCTGCCTCCTTCCCGAGATGGTCTCGTCGAGGTCAACGTCGCCGGTGTCGACCAGAAGGCGGGGCGTCTCCTTCAGCTTGTGAGGGGTGGCGACGATGATCAGGTTTTCGGGCCCCGCCTTCCGGATGACCTGGGGGCTTATCTGCTGGCTTCCCCTCCCCAGGACGAAGCCCTGGGCTCCGATGGGGCTGACTATGATCTTCGATCGCCCTCCTTCGTCGATGATTCTGAGGAGGTCGCGTTCCGAGGCGTCGCGGCAGATCACTTTGCCCTCTTTAACCACGTCCACCCCCAGGATGGTCTTCTCAAGGCCGAGGACTTCGGCGATCTTGGCGGTGGTGGTCCCGGCCCCCAGGATGTAGGCCGAACCGTCCCTCATGAACTCCGAGGCGAAGATCGCGATCTCGCGTTTGAAATCCTCCTCGGAGCTGGCGGAGTAGATCTGCTTTCTCTCCTGGACCAGGACCGGCTTGTAGGGGACGACGGCGACCCCGTAGATCCTGGTGTCCAGGGTCCCCGACCTGTACTTCTCCTCGTCGACGTCGACGATCTCCGTCTCCCGCGTCTTGAGGTCGCTCCGAAGGAATTCTCGGATCAGATCGCCCGCCGCCTGGGGGCTGATGGCGAAGACCCCCGAGTGCATCTTGACCCCCGCGGGTATCCCGATTATGGGAACCTTCACCCCAGTCACCTCGGAGACGTCCCTGGCGGTCCCGTCGCCGCCGCAGAAGACGATCAGGTCGACCTCCTCTTCGAGGAATGATCTCGAGGCCGCTTTTGTATCCTCGGAGCTAGAATTTTCTTTAGCTTCATAGACGACCCGGTACCGGAGGCCGGATCTTCGGAGGAGAGACTCTCCCATCTCCCTGCTGGCGGTCAAAAATAGGGCATCAATGGACCCGAGCTCGGCGAGGGCGGCCTCGGCCCGGTGGGGGGCGATGGGGACGGCGCCCCGCCGGATCGCCTCCTCGGCCAGGCCGTCGGTACCCTTGAGGCCGACGGCGCCCCCCATACCGGCGACGGGGTTGATCAGAAACCCCACCTTCTTCAGTCTGCTCCCCCCCCGTCCCCTTCGGAGCTCAGAACTTGGGGATCTTCGCCAGAGATTGCTTCACCAGCTCTGCCGGATACTCGTAGTCCACCAGGTTTCCAGCGAAGTAGGCGTCGTAGCTGGAGAGGTCGAAGTGGCCGTGGCCGCTGAGGGAGATGACGATGGTCTTCTCCTCCCCGGTCTTCTTGCAGGCGATGGCGTCGTCGATGGCGGGCTTGATGGCGTGGGACGACTCGGGGGCCGGAACGATCCCCTCGGTCCGGGCGAAGGTGACGGCGGCCTTGAAGACCTCGTTCTGGTGGAAGGACATGGCCTCGATGACGCCGTCGTGGACCAGGTTGCACAGGAGCGGGGCGTCGCCGTGGTAGCGGAGCCCCCCGGCGTGGATGGAGGGGGGGATGAAGTCGTGGCCCAGGGTGTACATTTTGAGGAGGGGGGTGAGGCGTGCGGTGTCCCCGAAGTCGTAAGCGTAGAGGCCTTTGGTCAGGGTGGGGCAGGCCGCGGGCTCGCAGGCGACCATCCTGATCTCCTTCTTCTCCTTCAGTTTGTCGGGGACGAAGGGGAAGCACATGCCGGGGAAGTTGGAGCCTCCGCCGACGCAGCCGTAGATGACGTCGGGGTAGTCGTCGACCATCGCCATCTGTTTTTTAAGCTCCTGCCCCTCCACGGTCTGGTGGAGGAGGACGTGGTTTAAGACCGATCCCAGGGCGTAGTTGGTGTTGTCGTGGGTGGCGGCGTCCTCCACGGCCTCGGAGATGGCGATCCCCAGGCTTCCGCCGGTGTCGGGGTGCTCTTTCAGGATCGCTCGGCCGGAGTTGGTCAGCTCGCTGGGGCTGGCGACGCACTCCGCGCCCCAGACCTGCATGATGCTCTTGCGGTAGGGTTTCTGGTCGAAGGACGCTCGAACCATGTAGACCCGGCACTGGAGGTCGAAGAAGTTCGTGGCCATGGAGAGGGCCGATCCCCACTGGCCGGCGCCGGTCTCGGTGGCGATCCGCTCTATCCCGGCCTTCATGTTGTAGTAGGCCTGGGCGATGGCGGTGTTGGGCTTGTGGCTCCCGGCGGGGCTGACCCCCTCGTACTTGTAGTAGATCTTGGCCGGGGTCTTCAGATGCGCCTCAAGCCGGTGGGCTCGGAAGAGGGGGGTCGGCCTCCAGAGCTTGAGGATCTCCCGGACCTCGTCGGGGATGTCGATCCACCGCTCGGTGCTCGCCTCCTGCTTGATCAGCTCCATCGGGAAGATCGCCGCAAGGTCGCTTGGGACCAGGGGCTTTCCCGTCTGGGGGTTCAGGGGTGGGTCCAGGGGCGTCAAAAGGTCGGCGGCGACGTTGTACCACCGCTTGGGCATCTCCTCTTCATCCAGCAGAATTTTCGTTTGCAGAAGTCAACCCTCCAGAAATGATGAGTTTTGATGTACTCAATTGTGCATTGTAGTAATGATGGCGGCTTTATTTAAGGGTTTTGGGGTATAGGCCTTGCATCTAACAAGGTAAAGGGACGACTCAGGGTGCAGGTCTCGGACTTTAGATTCAAGAAGTCCGATTTTGATTAATTATGTATACTAGCAAAGATACTTACTTATATCATTAAATGGAGATATAGCATTGCCAGGAAGCCAAGTAAAAATATATAGAGAATGTGGTTCTAATGATGTCTGCTCGTAGTCCATTGGTTGAATTGAAACTTTGTTCTCCTGTAGGAGAGATGATTGGGTTAGAAGATGCTGGCAAGTTAATGATAGCTCTCCAAAATATGGTCTGGCACATGGGAAATTATATTGAAGGATTGCCATATGGTGAGCGTGGACGAATTAAAAAACAAATAATAGAAAGCTACGGATTGGTCATCACGTCATTATCATCGGGCAGTATCGTATTAGAGGTTGGACCACAAGAAACATTGACCCAATCCAGATTTGAAGAAGGGGCAGTAAGCCCACAGCCATTAGCAGTTAATAGGGCAATAACTAAAATCACAGATTTTCTTGAGGCAATTTGCAGTGAGGAAGATAGAAACCTGGAGGATATTATAACAGATTCTTCATATAAATCTCGACTTTTATCTGATGCATCAGATCTTTGGCCAAAAAAGAACGGATACACATTAAGTTTCAAAGGACAAGGTGGTAGAAGCTTCGATCTTAGCGATTCAAATAGAGGTCGAATCGAACAGTTAATTTCTAAGAGATCGAGAGATGAAGTGGAAGAGACACGCATAGGTATCTTGGCCGACTTGCGCGTGGAAAACGGTAAGAAAATGAGAATTGAGAAAATTGGGGAGGATTTTACAGCTGAATATCCCCCCGACCTTGAGTCTGTTGCAAGGGATCTTCTAGGTCTTCCTGTTCGTGTATACGGGCGAGCCGAGCGTATTACAGGGCAACCAAGGATCAAAAAATTCGACATAACTAATATAGAAAGTTTCGATAAATATCCTCTAATCGAATTCGATTTGGATGGAATGAAATTTACTCCAAAAATACCCATAGAGATACAAGTCGAATATGATGATGGTGTTTGGACGCTTAATTTACCATTTATTGATGCATCTGGGCGATCTGAAAACTATTACGAAGCGGAGAATATGCTTAGAGAACATGTACATTTTTTATGGAGTGAATATGTATTATGTTCAGAGGAGGAATTAGGCGAAACTGGAAAAATTCTTAGAGAAATACTTCTGGAGATCTTCAAGGTGGCAGAATGAATTTAAAACGCAATGAGGTTGAATCTGGACTGAAACGAAAGGGATTCATACGAAGTGACAACGATCACCGCTATTTGACATTATATGTGGACGGAAAAAAAGAAGCAAGTACTTTCGTCGGACAGGGGGATAATTTTGATATTAGATCAGACGAAATAGGGTTCATGGCGAAGGAATTAGGAATAACCAACCATAATTTTGTCGATTTAGTGACCTGCAAACTGTCAGCAGAGTCCTATATAATAATGAGAAAAGAAAGATTAGAAACTAGTTTGAGAATACTTAGAAGAGGTTAAGTTTCTGTATTGGTTCTATCCCGTTCTTGTACGTTTCTTGGATGGATTCATGCTGCTACTTTTGCCAATAATTCTTTAGCCTGATTATCTTCTTAGATGATCGGTAATGACATTAATCCCTTCTCTTCACTATTATGCTGGAGCCTCTTCCGGTGATCCAATTGCCGTTAAAACCTCCGGAGGCTACAGCCTGGTTGGTCAGCTCTCCATCAGGACAATTGATCACGTCGAGGCAGATATCAATGCTGATTGAGTCGCCTATGGCCAGGTGAGTAAGGGTCCAGTTGGCGCTCGTCGCCGTCAATTCAGTTGGGGGCCGGAGCGACGACGGCTCGACGAAGACCGCCCCCGGCGGGAAGAGATCTTTCACGTATATCGGCCCCAGGGCAGCGTTCCCGTCGTTTTCCAGCGTGATCGTATAAAGGACGGTGCTGGCGCTCTCGGAACAGTTCAACAAGTCGATATCACTGGTTTTTGTCACATTAATATGAGGTTGGTCATACTTTGGAATGCCAGTGAAGATAATCATCCGGCGTATTGAATAATCCCCTTCGTACTCCTCGTCTTGGTCGACCTCGTCTCTCAAAATCGTTCTGTATCTGGCTTTACCTGAGAAGTTGGCCTCGGTTTCCATCTCGTTGAGGCCTCTGACCTCAGTCTCTTTCTGTAGGCGATCGGCGCTGGTGTACTCCTCGCTGATGAAGCTAGTGTTTCTGATCTGTGACCATACGCCTTCTTTCCATCTTAGGGAAGAATTGATGGAGACTCCGTCGGTCAGGGTTTGGTTCATAGGCGAATGGATGACGTTAAGATCTTTGGCGATGTAATTTGTCTCAGTTTCTATTACTTCTTCAGAATTATAAACACCTGTTCCGTACTCGTATGTCTTTTGCCCTTCCCGAATTCTCTTACTTGTGGCAGCGAGGCCCTTTCCTGATGTCGACTTATTGAAGGTTAAGCTGGAATTCTCTTCATCGATTCGGTCGAGGATCTTGAAGCTCCCGATGTAATCTTCTCGTGCTTCGATGACCGGGACCCCATGAACCGAGGCTCCTGGATCTGACAACTTGAGAACCCCGATATGGCCCATGCCGTTGAATTCAGAATCGATAGCCATCGTCGACTCGTTTTGATCGCGCACAATGTGACTCTCACGATCAATATAGGTTGCGTATCGGTATGATTCGCTCATTGTGGTATCAGATACGTTATTTTGAATGCAGTCCAAACATGCTCGATATCCTTTAGCGTATGCATCTTCGGGGCTGGAAAACCATATTCGGTTTTCCGGTATTATCTGATCTACGTGGTAGCACCAAGGAAGATGGTACACATGACTATCTTTTGATCCAACGACTGGCGTTGTCATCCTGCTCTTGGAGCACGATTCCTCGGTCCATGTTGAAGAGTACGTCACCGATCTGTTGCGAGGAAGCCCCAACATCGTGGTGGTGTATCTCGCGGAGACGTCTTTGTCCATTTCGATAGAGGCGTTTCCCACTTTGATAGAGACGTTATAGAATTTGATGGATCTGTTCTCTCTAAGAAGTCGCGTTACCTCTTCGCTCTCGTAAGATCCGCTGCCGTGCTCTCTCGTATAAAGCTCGGTGCTGATGACATCACCGGCCGGTGTGGCATAGTCATTGTTCACGTTGACGAAACCGGCTCCTGAAATGGCCTGGTTCATATTAAATTTTAAATAATATGTTTCATTTGTCTCTTCTTGTCCGGTAGGGCACTCATCCTCGACAGAAGTTTCGCATTCTTCCGATTCATAGAAGGGATCCGTTAACTGACAGGTACTGGGCTGATCTCCGATGTTCATACATGAGACGTTCCACAAACTTCCATCGCCGTACTTCCCAAAACAACAACTGAGAGCATCATCATCATCATCATCATCCCTGCTGGAATAACAGAAATCCCCTGAAGCATTGAAGCCCTTGCTCGATATCATGAACTCCCAGTTCGGGCTACCATCAGGATACCTGGACCATGCACAGTTGTCATCTAGGTCGTCTGATAGCATTTTCGTCCAGTTGACCTCAGCGCCTGAGCTATTTTTCAGTGTAACAGATTCATCAAGATTATCTAGCCATTGTTCTTTTGGAGGATGGTCGGGTATGGCGTAGAAGCCCTTTGCCTCTATCGTGGACCCAGAGGGTATACGCACAATCTCCTTATCACCATGGGATGTGATTAGAGTCCAGCCGCTTATGTCGACATCTTCGTTCCCGTTGTTGTAAAGCTCCACCCATTCGAGAACTTCTTGAGAATTATCGTCACCGGCTGGATCTAGCTCCACCTCGTTTATGACGATCGTTCCAGATCCGGATGAGATCAAGAAGATCAGTAATGTCAGTGCCGATAAAGCCGCTGGTTGCGTATGTCTCTTCCTCCGGACGTCTTCACGTTTTAAGACACGATAAAGGTTTCGATGTCGTCATCTATCTTTTATGATCTCATAAGGAGATGTCTCCGTCCTTCCTTCTTTCTGCGCAACCCGGCCACCCCTCTATCAATAATTCGTCCAAGGGTCAAGCTTTATCTATTTTGGCGGAGATCTCCCTGGCCATGGCTGGTTATACCCTCTCTGAGAAGATCTTCTCTCGAGCCTCGAAGAAGGAGGTGAAAGCTGGCGAGTTCGTCATGGCCGACATAGATCGGGCCATGGTCCATGACATCACCGGCCCCCTGGCGGTGAAGGGGTTTCGCGAGATCGCAGGCGAGGACGCTGCTGTCTGGGACCCTTCCAAGATAGTGATCCTCTTCGACCATCAGGTCCCGGCAGACAGCCTCGCAGCGGCCGCTAACCACATCATGCTCCGAAATTTCGCCGCCTCGCAGGGGATTCTGAACTACGACATCTTCGAGGGGGTCTGCCACCAGGTGATGCCGGAGAAGGGGCACGCCCTCCCCGGCGACCTCATCGTCGGCTCCGACTCCCACACCTGCACCTACGGCGCTCTTGGCGCGTTCTCCACCGGGATCGGGTCCACCGACATGGCCTCGGTCTTCGCCACTGGGAAGCTCTGGTTCATGGTCCCCGAGACGCTTCGGCTCAGAGCCGAAGGTCGGCTCTCCCGGCTGGTCACCTCCAAAGACGTCGTTCTGAGGATGATCGGCGACATCGGCGCCGACGGCGCGACGTACAAGGCCTGCGAGTTTGCGGGCTCGGCGGTCTCGAAGATGTCGGTCCCCGAGAGGATGACCATGACCAACATGGCCATCGAGATGGGCGGGAAGACCGGCCTGGTGGACCCGGACCAGACGACCTTCGATTATATCCGAGAACGGTTCTCCGACTACGACCAGAATACGGCCCTCCACGGCGACGAGGACGGCTCCTTCGAGGAGCGGGTCTGGGATGTCTCCGACCTTGTTCCCCAGGTGGCCGTCCCCCACAACGTGGACAACGTGGTGGCCGCGAGCGAGCTGGCGGGAACCAAGATCGACCAGGTCTTCCTCGGCTCCTGCACCAACGGGCGGTTCGAGGACCTCGCCCTCGCCGCCGAGGTAATGGGAACCGAGCCCCTGGCCCGTGGGGTGCGGATGGTGGTGATCCCCGCCAGCAGGACCGAGTACATGAAGGTCCTCAGGGCCGGCCTGGTGGAGCGGTTCATGGAGGCGGGAGCCACCGTCGAGTCGCCCTGCTGCGGCCCCTGCATGGGAGGTAGCTTCGGCCTCCTCGGCGACGGCGAGGTCTCCCTCTCCACCTCGAACCGAAACTTCCAGGGAAGGCAGGGAAGCCCCAAGGCCCGGGTCTACCTCTGCTCACCGGCGACCGCGGCCGCCGGAGCCATCACCGGCGAGATCACCGACCCGAGGGAGATCTGATCCGGGGCAACCGTCCCCGGATCGTCTGATCTTCATCTCCGATATCATGAAGGTCGCCTTCAAGCTGGGCTACCTCGGCGGCGGATACCACGGCTTCCAGCTCCAGCCCGACGTCTTGACCGTCCAGTCCGTGGTCGGGAACGCCCTCCGATCCCTGGCCATAAACGACGGGAGCTTCTGCTACGCCGGGAGGACCGACCGGGGCGTCTCCGCCCTGGGCCAGGTGATCGACTTCTACGTCGATCCGAGGAAGGCGAGCCTCGCGGTCCCAAGGGTCGTAAACAGCAGGCTCCCTCCCGACGTCTGGGCCTGGGCCTGGGCCACCGTCCCCGAGAACTTCAGCGCGCGCCACGCCGCCCTCTGGCGAGAGTACAGGTACTTTCTTCCCGGGGGCGACCTCGACCTCGACCTGATGCGGCAAGCGGCCAGGCGGCTTCTCGGAATCCACGATTTCCGGAACCTCTCCTCGGAGAAGATCAGATCCACCACCCGGAATCTGATGAAGCTCGAACTGTCAGAGAAGGGCGAGACGATAATTATGGAGGTAAGGGCCGACGGCTTTCTCTGGAACATGGTGAGAAAGATCGTCACCGTCCTGGAGATGGTGGGCTCAGGCGAGCGGGACCTGGACTGGGTCGGAGATCTCCTCGATTCCGAAACGAATCAGGGGGTCGTCGCCGCTCCGGCCGAGGGGCTGATCCTGATGGAGGTAGGATATCAGGGCATCGAGTGGACGATCGAGCCCTACTCCATGAGGATGGCTCAGGAGAGGCTATCAAACGTCTGGAAGAAAGAGGCGGCCCGGGCGGAGGCGACTTTTGCCCTCGCCGGGGCCATGGACGTTCCGCGTTTCAGAGGATGATCTCTATCCCCAGCTCCTCGGCCAGCTCCTTGTAGCGGTTCCTGATGGTGACCTCGGTCACCCCGGCCACGTCCGCCACCTCTCGCTGGGTCCTCCGGTCGCCGCAGAGGATGGAGGCGATGTAGATCGCCGCCGCCGCCACCCCGGTGGGACCCCGGCCGCTGGTCAGCTCCTTCTCCGCCGCCTGGCGGAGGATCTCTATCCCCTTCGCCTGGACCTCGCCCTTGAGGCTGAGGCCGGAGCAGAAGCGGGGTATGTAGTCGATGGGGCTTGTGGGCATCAGCTTCAGGGCCAGCTCCCTGGATACGAACCTGTAGGTTCTTCCGATCTCCTTCCTCGAGACCCTCGAGACCTCGGCGATCTCGTCTAAGGTCCTCGGAACGTTGCACTGCCTGCAGGCGGCATAGAGGGCGGCGGCGGCGACGCCCTCGATGGACCTTCCTCTGATCAGGTTCTTGTCCACGGCCTTCCTGTAGATGACCGCGGCCGTCTCTCTGACGTTTCGAGAGAGGCCCAGGGCTGAGGCCATCCGGTCCAGCTCGGAGAGGGCGAAGGCGAGGTTCCTCTCGGTGGCGTTGCTGACCCTGATCCTCCGCTGCCACTTTCGGAGACGGTACAGTTGAGCCCTGTTCTTGGAGGAGATGGTCTTGCCGTAGGAGTCCCGGTTCCTCCAGTCTATCATCGTCGACAGGCCCTTGTCGTGGATGGTGTAGGTCATGGGAGCTCCCACCCTCGACCTCTTCATCCTCTGGTCGTGGTCGAAGGCTCTCCACTCCGGACCCTGGTCGATGAAGTTCTCGTCGATGACCAGGCCACAGTCGCTGCAGACCAGCTCCGCCCTCTCGTAATCGTGGACCAGGGCGTGGCTTCCGCACTCGGGACATTCGACGATGAACTTCTCAAACTCGTCCACCTTCTCCTTCTCTCGCCTGAGCTTGATCTTCTCCTGGATCTTCTCCTTCTCAGACCGTTCGATCTCCCTAATCTTTTCTATTTCTTCCACCAAATCCGCGCTCCTCGAAATAGAGTTTTTTTCCCAGGTGAGCCGCCCCGTCGACGTTCCGATACGGTTTGACGACGATGTAGGGCCGATCCGTCGGACCGAATATGTCAAAAACCCGACCGATCTTCGTTCTCTTCTGATCTACGACGACAGAATTGATCTTCGGAAGCTCTGCATTTTTTGCGCCGCTCGACGCCTCTGTGCGCACAATCAACTTCTTCTGGACGAAATGATGGGTGGTGCCCAACCTCTTCAACAGGTCACCTCACCCCAAACCGTTCGGGTCCATCTTATATAAAGGTTCCGCAAACATTTTATTTGATGAGTTTTGCCCCTCCCCGAGGACTCAAAGTTTATCTCCTGGAAGGGACTTTCATGGCGGTTATGTTCGAACGGCTTCCAACCGTCCCCACATCCCAGGAGCTGGTGGACCGGGCCTTCAGACGGTCGAAGAGGGCGGCAACGGGTCAGAAGAAGGACGAGGCGATGCTCATGACCGCGGGAAACATCCTCTCAGACAACCTGACAAACCTGGTGCGAAAGTACCCCTCCTTCATGAACATCCCCCCCTTCTACCACGACCTCGCCGACGCCGCCGTGGGAGTGGACGAGATGAGGGTTCACCTCTCCAGGGTCACCTGGGCCGGCTCTCAGATCCGAGCCATCACCAGGGATCACCTGACCAGGATGAGGGGTACGGCAGACAAGCCGGCCCTGAGGCGGGCAGCCTTCGGCAGAATGGCCTCGGTGATGAAGTCGATAGAGCCCGACCTGATCTTCCTGAACGACGCCCGCCAGAAGCTGAGGAAGATGCCCTCGGTGGACCCGGACCTTCCCACGGTCATCGTCGCAGGATACCCGAACGTGGGCAAGTCGAGCTTCATGACCGCTGTTACCGGGGCCAGGCCGGATATCGCAAGCTACCCTTTTACAACAAAAGGAGTGGGGGTCGGCCACTTCACCCGCCATCATCAGAGATACCAGGTGGTGGACACACCGGGACTTCTGGATCGTCCCCTCTCCATGAGAAACGAGATCGAGCTTCAGGCGATCGCCGCCCTCCGTCACCTGCGGGGCGCAGTCCTGTTCATCCTTGACCCGAGCGAGTACTGTGGCTTCTCCCTTGCCGATCAGCTGAAGCTTCTGGTTGATGTCAAGAGCTGGCTTCATCTTCCGGTGCTGGTGGTGGCAAACAAGGCAGACCTCGCCGCCTACGAGGGCGCCGACATGGTCATGTCCACATTGAGCGGCGAGGGTGTCCCTGAGGTCCTGGACCGGATGGTGAAGATGCTGGAAGCCCTCGACGAAGGGGACCTTGACGAAGGGGACCTTGACGAAGGGGATCAGGCCTGAGAAACTCTCTATGAAAGGGACCGTAGGCCTGAGAAGAGACGGACCGATTTTGGGGTGCGGGTGCCGGCCCCTTCTCAGGCCGGGCAGACCCGGAATTCTGGGTCGAGCTGGAATTCAAGCCGACTGCCTGATGATGTAGTTGACCATTCCCGGTGAGAGCTTCGACTCCCAGGAGACTCTGGATGAGATCTCGTCGGCGTTTAATCCATCGGACTGGAGCTTTTCTATCTTATCTATTAACTCGTCGTTGATGATGTAATACTCGTCGATGTCCTTCCTGTGACCCCAGACGTCTCCTTCTATGATCTCGATCCCCTGAGTTTCGAGGAAGATCCGAGCGGTTTCGGGCATGTTCTTATAGTACGACGGCGGAACCTGTACCGCCCTGAGCCGCGGGCTGAACTGCAGAAGTTTGAACATATCGGTGCTGGAGGCCCTGTAGGCCAGATGAACGGTGCGATCGCCCCTGGCAATGTCGTTTATGTCATCTTTGGAGCTTACTATCCTTATCTTCATCATATAATCGCCCTCCTTAATGTGAAACTGATCGGTTTCGATTAACCTCCTGCCATTGCGGAGACCCCCTCTCCGCCGGCAGCGATCGAACCTTCTTTCACCCTCAAGCTGCCTGTTTAATCATGTACTTGATCATGGCCGGAGAGAGTTTCGATTCCCGGGAGACTTTGCCTGCAATCTCGTCCGCGTTTACACCTTCCGATTGGAGGCTGTCTATCCTCTCTATCACCTTGTCGTCGATGGTGTAGTATTCGTCGATGTCCTTGCGGTGTCCCCATACGTCTCCCTCGATGATCTCAACGCCCTGCATCTCCAGAAACATCTGCCCCGCATGGGACATGGTCTTGTAATAGGATGAAGGGACCTGTATAGCCCTGAGCCGCGGGCAGGCCTGAAGCAGCCTGAAGATGTCGGTATTTGAAGCCCTGAAGGCCAAGTGTATCATCTGCTCGCTTCTGTTCAACTCGTCGATCTCCTTTTTGGAACTGACAACCCTGATCTTCATCATCGCAGCACCTCTGTAGTATCAGGTTGTTGTTCCTTGCATATAAGTTTATTGAAATCCAACATTTTTGCTTGGAGAAGGCAAAAAGAGCCGGAGCTTGGAGAGGAGGCATAATCCGACGATCGTCTATAGGACGCATCGATTCGACCATTTAGCCTGATCGCTATGATGCTTCAGGTCTCTTGGAGACGAAACTCCCCCACCACTAAGATATAATGGGGCCATTGTATATAGCTCAATCGAAAGATCTATCGTCCTTATCGACTTCGTTCAATCCATCACAGGTCAGGAGCCCAGCGACATGATCTCGAAACGAGCAGAGGAGATGACCCCCTTTCTGGTGATGGACGTTCTGGAACGCGCCCGGGCGATGGAGAGGGTGGGGATCGACGTTGTCCACCTGGAGGTTGGCGAGCCCGACTTCGACCTCCCGGCCCCCATCACTGAGGCGGTGAATAGAGCCATCGAGCAAGGCTACACCCATTACACTCACAGCCTCGGCGACCCGGAGCTGAGAGAGGCGATCTCCGAGCAGTACTCCCAGCGTTACGGCGTCACCGTGGAGCCCGACCGGATCGTGGTCTGCTCCGGCACCTCGCCGGCTATGATGCTTGTATTTTCCGCCCTCCTGGAGGCTGGTGACGAGGTGATCATATCGGATCCCGGCTACGCCTGCTACCCCAACTTCATCCGGTTTGCGGGCGGGGTGCCGGTCACAGTCCCGGTCGGAGAGGAGGAAGGCTTTCAGCTCTCGGCGGAAAGGGTCGCCTCGAGGATCACCTCGCGGACCCGGGCGGTGGTCATCAATTCGCCCTCAAACCCCACCGGGATGGTCCTATCCGCTGGAAGGATGAGGGCGATAGCAGATCTGGGGGCCCGGGTCATATCCGACGAGATCTATCACGGCCTCGTCTATGAGGGCAAAGAGCACTCGATCCTGGAGTTCGCCGACGACGCCATCGTCCTCAACGGTTTCTCCAAGCTTTACGCCATGACCGGCCTGAGGCTGGGATACCTGATCGCGCCGCAAAAGTTCATCAGGCCGATCCAGAAGATGCAGCAGAACCTCTTCATCTGCGCCAACTCCGCCGTCCAGAGGGCGGGGATCGCAGCCCTCCGGGAGACCGCCGAGGACGTCTCCCGGATGCGGCGGACCTACGACGAGCGGCGAAGGTACATGGTCAGACGGCTGAGGGAGCTGGGCTTCGGGGTCGCAGCCGAGCCCACGGGCGCCTTCTACGTCTTCGCCAACGCCCGCCACCTCTCGGGCGACTCGTACAGCCTCGCCTTCGACATCCTGGAACGGGCCCACGTCGGCGTGACCCCCGGCGTCGACTTCGGCGCGCACGGCGAGGGCTACCTCCGCTTCTCCTACGCGAGCTCTCTCGCGAGGATCGCCGAGGGGCTCGCGAGGCTGGAGAGGTACCTGGAGCAGAGAAGATAGAGGGGGCCGTCGGGCCCGCTCTGCTGAAGTTTCGTCCGACAGAAAATCGGACGGAAAAGTTTTTAATTCTCATAAACTATTTTTTGGGAAGATGCAGTGAAGAGGTTTTTAACATGTCCCTTGAAGGATACGGCGTTCTGAAAGCAAAGGCGATCGAGAGCAAAAACGGGGTGGGGGAGAGCCCTCACTTCCAGGTTCTGGCCGTCGACGACGACCTCAGACATCGGATTGCGATCAACGTCAAGTCGAGCGAGCCGCCGTCGGAGCTCCTCTACTACGTGGACGAGGACTTCAGCCACCCGATCGTCGAGGAGCTGATTGCCCTCCCCTTTGGCTTTCTCACTCTGGAGCCCGGGCCCGGCGGGATGGCCCTCGACTTCATCCGGGGAAACCTCTTCGATCCGTCTCGGATGAGGCCCCTCCCCCACGACCTCCCCGGCCCCGAGAACGACCTCAACGAGCTGATCCACAAGTACATCGCTCGGGCCATCGGGATGGAGACGAGCGCCGTATACGCCTTCGGTCAGAGGTGGGGGCCGGAGGACGCGCGGGACAAGCTCTTCGGCTTCAGACCGGGAAGCGGCATCCACGACATCCACATGAACCAGGGCAACTCCGAGAGATGGAAGAATGATGACGGCGTCTACCAGGACGGCGGCCTTTTGATCCATCTCCCCGACGAGGGCCGGTGGGTGGCCATATTTCTCGCCTTCCAGTCCCAGTGCTTCCACACCGACGATGCAACGGGTCACTGCATCGACGAGTCGCCGGCTGCAGGAGACGGAAGCGTTCGGATCATCGCGGCCATGATAAATCCGAAAGGCGCGGATCAGGGCTTCGAGAGCGTCCTCCTCCTCAACACCACCCCCGATTCGATCGACCTCGCCGGCTGGACCCTCGCCGACAAAAACAAGAACAAGGCCCCTCTAAAAGGCGTGGTCAAAGCAGGCGAAGTCCTCAAAGTCTGGCTCTCGGGCGAAGACGTCGTCTTATCCAACCAGGGCGGGATCATAAGCCTATTGGACGGAAAAGGGCTGAAGGTGGACGGGGCGAGCTACACCAAAGAGGATGCTTCAAAACAGGGCTGGACGATCGTATTCTAGAAGCCGGCTGACCGGCTCTGAGAGGGTGGCTGAAAGAAGGTCTGAGAAAGGAGATCAGAGCGACAGTCTTCTCTTCCCCGGCATCGTCCTGTAGATCCTGGCGTCGGGGAGGATCTTCCCCTCCATCCTCAGCCTCTGGACCGTTGGGCCTATCGCCTCCATCCTCTCTGCGAACTGCCTCGCCACGAGCTTCTCCAGCTTCTTTTTGTCCGGCTCCTTCCCCTTTCCCATGCCGGGGCAGGTGGGGTTGTAGCCTATCTCCAGGACGATTCCCCCTGAGGGACCGGACTTCTCCCCTACCAGGAAGGGAAATAGGCGGCAGGCCGTCGGCCTCACCGAATAGATGGTGCAGCCCTCCCCTTCCTCGAAGAAGACACAAGATCCGTCCGACTCCCGCGACTTCATCACCGGAAGATCCAGGATCACCTTTGCCCCTCCTTCCTCGACCCTCACCGACCCCTTCTTATCCAGGTAGAGGGTGTCGACGAACTCTTCGGGGTCCAGGCCCGTCCTCCTGCTGATGGCGTCGATGTCCTTTCCGGTGAGGTAGATCAGGTTGCTCTTCTCCACGAACTCCGCCTGCCTCTCAGGAGGGACCAGGTCCTCGAACTCGTCGGGGCGGCGGTGATGACAGCAGGACCCGCAGCGCTGGCACCGAAAACGGGCCGACCCGAAGGCTGCTCTGATCTCCACTCGAAACGGCAAGAAGATCGCCTCAAAAAGATAAAAAAAGAAAAAAGGAGGGGGTTCAGAGCAGCTTGTTGATGGGGTGGTTGGGGTCCAGGACTTCCAGGCCGAGCTCTTTTGCGCTCTCAGCGCACATGATGTCGACCATGGCCGCCGCAGGGAAGACGATGGTGGCGTTCTCGATGGGGCCGTAGAGGTAATAGTCGGCTCCTACGATTCCGGCCACCAGGTTCGATCCTATGTCCACCGGCGGGAAGGCAGCTCTGTTGACCTTCTTGTACTTCTTCATCCAGTCCCAGGCAGAGGCACCGTTGTGGTAGCCTGCGCCCACGGGCAGTCCCAGAAGAGCCTTGACGGCCATCCCCGCCCTGATGGTGGCGCCAGACCCGTTGCCCAGGGGCATGGCGGCGACGTCGATGAGGGGCCTTGTGATCCCGGCCTCCTTGGCGTAGTCGAGCATCCCCTTCTCTGCGCCTCCCGCAGCCTTGGTCAGAACGTCCATCTTCCCCTTGGTGGTGGAGTCGAGGGCGTTGAAGGCGAGGACTATGGCAGCATCGAGGTCGCTCTCCTTGACCGCCTGGAACTCCTCGGGGGTGATGCTGGCGTTGATGGAGTTGTGGATGGCTCGATCGGCGACGCCGATCTCGGTGGCGTACTTGACGCCGAAACCACGAACGCTGGGGGCGCTGGAGTCCACCAGGAAGGGCGCATCGGAGATGTCCACGAAC